>ERZ795043.16-NODE-16-length-284127-cov-2116.297037_pt1 | contig 284127 bp, 219 predicted proteins | sample MGYA00375127_ERZ795043 | MGnify/ENA primary metagenome ERZ795043 (study PRJEB30172, sample SAMN05518447) | compost metagenome | isolation source: Feedstock adapted compost from Newby Island compost facility, Milpitas, CA | place: USA:Newby Island compost...
CCACCACTACCTGCACCTCCACCGACGACCGACAACCGTTGCTATCCTCCATCACTCCCACGTACCGGACCGTCCGAGCCGGCGCCACCCGATACCGACACGACTGGCTCAGCACCACCCCTGCGGTATCCTCCCACCAACACCGCACACCGCTCCCCTGGAGCGTCAACTCCACATCCTCTCCACGACACACCCGCTGATCCTGCGACCGAACCTCTGCTGGCGGATACACTCCCACCACGACCGTGTCCCAACCCTCACACGCACCGCGCACGCCGTGCACCACGTACACCGCTGCTGTATCGGCAACCACCCACACCGCTGCCCCACGACCAATCTCCTCCCCACCACGATACCACACATACTCAGCATCCGACGCTGCACGCCCCACCGCAAGCTGCACACTGCTCCCACGACACACGACGGTGTCCCCCACTGCCTCCACCGCTAACTGCTGGCCAACTTCCACCCGCACCGTATCGCTGCCACGGCATCCCGACGCCGTCCGCCCCTCCACCACATACCACGTGCTCTCGACTGCCTGCACTTCCACCGCCGTACCCTCGCCAATCACCTGCCCGCTCGAATCTCGCCACACGTACTCGGCTTCCGCTGCCGGGCTGAGCGCCCGCAGCAACTCCGGCAGGTGCAAGTATCCTCGCCAGAAAAATACACGATGAATGAGTTCGAGGAAATCGATCGGTGGGAGGAAGTAAAGCAGAGCGTGCGGTCGGACAACTCGTATAACGTGACTAACGTATGGTCTAACGTGCCGCTTGGGGTCTATTATGATCGGCGCGATAGTTCGCGATGGATTGCCCGCCGTGTGAGGACAAGTGGGCTCTATTATTACGACGCCAATGAATTTTACCGCTGTCATGAATACGTGCGTTGGCTTATAAGCCAGCAGCTAAACCTCGATTCCGAAGATTACATCGCTCCCGCATATATGGACTGGTCTGAATTGCCGCCGGAGCGACCAACGGAGAAGTGTTTGAAGTGTCAATCAATCAGCACATACGGTCGTTGGGCGGCGAAGCTGCTGGTCGCATTATTTGGGAGCGACCACCAACGCACGATTGATGTCGAGCTCCCCTATAATCAACCGATCATCGATCACGCACAGTTGATAATGGGACGTGCATTGCAGATTGACTCCATCATGCATGTCCCTCTCTCGATAGAGATTGATTTTGCAGCGGAACAAGTACGAGGTACCTATTATGCCGTCCAGTGAGATTTTGAGACCCTCAGCGATATTCGAATACCAGTTGCCTCCCCATCTCCGGGGTCGTCGTGGCGGCAGTGTTGCGACCTCGAGCGGCGGCGATCCTGATGTCATTGTCGGCATAGCCGGTGAGGCGATCAATGCATATATGCTTGTATCACGAGCAGCAGACGGCAGATATATACGTGCATCATCTGCGGACACTATCCCTGCGCATGCAATAGCGATAACGTCTGCTGCGGCGGATGAGCAGGTCATGCTACGAGTTGGAGGCAGTATCACATGGCAATCAGATATCGCCGACGGCTGGCATTATCTTGGGGATAATGGCTTGCTCGATAGCCCATCAGGACCGCTATATCAGATCGTCGGTTATTCGATTGGGGGGCGTCTTATCTTGACGATTGGTCTTCCTATGGTGCGCGAGAGTGATTAGTTTCGCGCTAATTGGCGAGCATGATGCTATGTCATCCTGGCAGACGCGATAATGAAAATAAAATGAACGGCATACGCAGGATTAGCATAATTGGAGAATAGCGCTGGAAAATAATTGGATAGTTCACAGTACGGTCCGCTCCGTGCAGGAACGGTCATCACCGTCGAGCCGGGGATTTACATTCCTCCCGGCAGTCCATGTCCGGAGCGCTGGTGGAATATCGGCATTCGCATCGAAGACGATGTGCTCGTCACCGAGAGCGGTCCGGTGAACTTATCGGCTCGACTGGCTCGCCATCCCGACCAGATCGAAGCGCTGATGCAGAAGCGATAGCCGATGCTGAACTCGGTTTGGCTCCTCCCTCCTCCACCGTCACCCTGAACTCGGTTCAAGGTCTTTTCTTGTCCCCTGTCACCCTGAACTTGTTTCAGGGTCTTTTCTTGCCCTCTGTCACCCTGAACTTGGTTCAGGGTCTCACTGCACAAGATGCCGAAACGAGTTCGGCATGACGGGCGATCGTCGGATTAGTACAGAGAAAGCTTATATTTGCGGAGAAATTTTCAAAGGCGATATCTGAAAAACATCAACTCACATTTGGCTAACGCTGATATCTGTTCCATCATTTCGAGGGTTTTCACATGGATAACATACAATCGCTCCTTGCGCCAACGCAATTTGCAGCAGTCCAATCTTTGCCACCCGACAAACAACAGCAGTTCTTCTACGAGTTTCACCATGCAGCCAAGAATCCAACTACTGCGTTAATCTTGGCAATCTTTGGTTTCCATTACATCTACTTAGGTCAAATTGGAAAGTTTATTGCTTTCTTTTTGACGGGGGGAGGTCTTTTGATCTGGTGGCTTTACGATCTTGTCACAATCACGAAGCGTGTTCGCCAATCGAATGAGCAAGCAGCAGATGCGTTGATTATGAGGCTGAAATAAGTCGCGGATTGGTCACAAAGTAGTTTTGCCGACGAACGCGTGCCTCCGTAAGCGGTTGTACTGGCGGTAAAGTTAGCATGTGCCTCGACCCTTCGACGGTCGGGGCACGTGCTTTTTGAGATGTCGAAAGCCACGTTCGGCATGACAGCAACACAGTGTGTCACCCTGAACGTGTTTGAGGGTCTCTTCGCATTCCTTGTCACCCTGAACGTGTTTCAGGGTCTTTGGGGATGCCGAAACAAGTTCGGCATGACGGGAAAGGGGATATGCCGAGCACAACCCAACGTACAGGCACATCGCCGCTGCCATGACCACTAGAAATGGGTCAGGGACGACCGAACAGCCAGCCGCCCCCGACAACACTACGCAACAGACAGCGCTCAATCAACTACCACAAGTCGCACCGTCCGAACGTCACCGCCCCGCCCCTGCAGACGAAGCGTGTACACTCCCGCACTCAAGCCTGCCGTCGGAACGACTGGCAATCCACCATTGAACGCAGTGGTGCTCACTGTCCGCCCAAGCCCATCGACGATGTCGAGCTGACAGTTCTCCGGTATCGTCCCCAATAGCAGCGCATCCTCGCCACGCTTGACAGGATGGGGAGCGACCGTCAGCGATTCCTTCGGCTCGTCTTCGACCGATACCACCGTTCGCTCGATCGCAAACAATCCATGTGAACAACCGACCAAACACCGATTGGAGTCGAGCCAGTACACCTCGTGAAAATTCGTCGGACCTCCGAGCGATAACGTCCGAACCGACGACGTTGCAGTATCGCCGAAAGTAAACTCGAATACATCGAAACCGCCCTTACTGACGAGCGCTCGCGTACCGTTCGTCCACAGACCCAGACCAATACCTCTGAGTGTGATCATCATATTCGGATCTTCGACTGTGTTGTAGAGTTTGAAAACCGGCGGTAGATAGGTAAGAGCGTTTTGCTGTAGATCGAGCCGGGCGACAGTCATACGGCCTGTCCCGATGTAAGCTAAAAGATACAACTGCCCATCGGCGCCACGCGTCAATATCCGCGCTGATCGGTCGAAATCTATCGGCGGCGTAAAGGTAAACCGCCGATGCTCGATCGTTCCATCTGCAGCGACATGGACGAGCACTACTCCGGTGCAGAAATACAACCCACCCTGCCCATCGGGAACGAAGGGCGTAGCTTCCTCGGCGTTATCTCCGAATAACGTCCAACGACTGATCAACTCCAGCCCCGAACGACCGACGCGGAAGAGTTCTGTGAACCTCTGGGTAATCCTCACGGAGTTGTTGAGTGTATCAATCCACGAAAAGAGGTAGGAGTCGGCGGTCACATAGACTCTCCCGCTACCATCCACTCCGAACCAGAGAAACTTCCGTGTCATCCGGAGCGAGTCTTCGAACGGCGTCAACGGGCTTGGAACGTAGCGGTAAGTATGCCACTGCTGCTCGGCAACACGGAACACCATCACGCGAGACTCTGCCACGCGAGACTCTGCGTCACGGATTGTACGACCGGCAACGTAGATATTGCCTTCGTGATCCGTCTCGATCGGCGCCCAAAAGCTATAGTGACTGAAGATCGGTTGGTCGAGTGTATCCGCAGGGTAGCCGTACTGCGGCAACCCGATCGGGTTCCATTGCTGCCCATCCCACACGTGAACCGAATGAAGTACATTCATCATACCCCACCGCGGGAGGCGGTAGAGGCTACCGCTTTGGACAGCATAAAGCTGACCATTGCGCAGACAAACACGACCGGCAGGTTTGTCGAAAAGCTGGGTTACCCGCCAGGCAGTTTGTGCTTCGAGCACCCACGCAGCGCCGATCAGCAGAGCGATCACAGAAAAAACGTGTCTCATAAGTACCTCCGTTAATAGTTCAACAACCGTCCTCACACTGAGCCGAATTGGGACCTGTGCCGTACTTCGACTCTTGCAGGCTGCAGGGATAAATTCGCTGCTTGCTGATCTGACGTGCACGTATGACCTGATCCCCGAATTGGGGAAATGTCTCGATGCAGTATTCGAAGACCCGCTTGCAGCATGTGGTTCCGCAGTCCTGCCATTTGTACGAGCGCACACGTAGTTTGCCATCGGGACCTCGAAACTCAGGGAAGGGTGGATCGAATCCCTGTTGGCACCATTTCTCCACCGATTCGTCAACAGCATACTCGCAGTACACCCAAACTCCACAACGTCGTGTGTAGTAATGGGCTCGTGGCGTACCCCAACCAGTCGAACAGGGAGGTACTGATCCGGAGTAGAAACCCCTTTGAACAATCCATTCCCAGATATTCTGAAGACCTGCCTGCACAGCCATTTCTGCTGCTGCGTCGAAATCGAAATGGAACACACTGCGTTTCTCGAATGCTTCACAAATGCCGATCAACTCACGAGAGACCTCGTAAAATTCAACCACGCCATTGCAGATGCGATACATCATGTTGACCTGAAGAGAACACGAGGGCGCAGCAATTTTGAATGCTGTACCGATCGGTCCCTGCCATTGTGCTGTATCGCAGTCTCCTTGAGGCGGGCACGGTTGCGCTTTCAGACCGGACAACATTGTGCAGAATAGCGCACCCGTGATCAACCAACAATTGATGATAGCTTTCATAGGTATTTCCTTCACAGGTAGTGGAACATGAAAAGAGCATTGTTCTCCTCCATCCCGACACAAGCGATCTCATGTTCCACATGGCGGTGGGCGCTCTTCATCGAACAGCAGCCGGCGTGGAATGGTGTGTGTGTGTGTGTCAGCTTCTCAGCGGCGAAGCAGCAGAGTGGCACGCGTTCCCCAGGCTGCGTTGCCAGACGCAGTGCACGTGCATCCCAAAACAGGTTGTCCAACATGGTGAGCATCGGCGTACTGCCCGTGTCCGATTTCCACCCTAAAATAATGCAGAAATGTTTACAAACCAAATGATTTTTTCAAGGCGGCGGCAGACAGCCTACTGCTCAACAACGAATTCCCGCACCGGAGAAACCAGCTCCCATGCTTCACCTGCACTGCGCGTGAAAATTCCCCAGACGTATCGCGTCTTCGGCGCAAATACCTTTGCATGTAGCGAGCATTCCCATGCTGTCTGGCTACCAGAATCACGTGTACACTGAACGATCGGTGCATTCACCATCAGCGCGTACCACGCCGATTGCCCCAGGCGGCGCGGCGCGATGCGAAGCTCCCACTCAATTCCCTCCGCACCTGCTGGCGCTTCGATCGTCCACTGAAAATGCAGCAGTGCAGTATCGCTCGCCCTGACTGTACCTGTAGCTCCGGTTGCCTCAACATGCGGAACGCCGCGAATCCATACCGTCCGGCAGCGCACCGGCGCAACCTCCCTTGATGAGTCGTTCGCATCTACTACGCGAACACAGATCCGGCACTGACCCTGTGGCAGAGAACTCCGATAGGGAAACGGCTCCGCGGAAGCGAGAAGCTCCCCAATGAGCGTAGCGAACGGTAGGCGAAGTGAATCAGCGATCAGTGTAATTGGTTGGCGTGCAAATGGTGTGCAGATCGCATCTGCATGCGAGGGCTCAAGGCACGCCAGAATGCGCACTGCACCACGCACCCGGAGAAGGACATCTCCTCGAATGTCTTGCCAGCGCAACATGTGCGAGGGAAGTGTATCCGGGATGGTGAGCTCTACCTGCGCCCAAACGATAGCAGGAAGCAGTCCAACCATCCACCGCATCACGAGACTAAAAGCTTTGTGAGCTTCGAGATCAACTCGGGGATCTGCTGGCGATCGAGCCGAACGCTGCTTGTTCCATCGGTTATCACAACGGCACCATCGGCTTCAGTTCGGCACTCGATCACTGCGTGCTGGGTGCCAGAAGGCTCGGTGGAACGAAGGAGCTCCTCTTGATGAGCTATGGCTGATTCATATCCTGCATCAACACCAGTTGCACGCTCTGCTTCACGGCGGGCGAGCGCATCGCAGCGTTCGTTGAGTGAATCGCCGTTGTGGGAGCGAACCCACTCGATCCGAACGCTACGGCGTTCGAGCTCAGCCAGGAGCTGCTCCCAGAGGTCACTATTTTCCGCACGTTCGCGGCGGTTGCGTTTCCAGCCATGCGCCCGCCAGCGTTCTGCCCAGCCCTTTTCGATTGCATCGGCAAGGTGACGTGAATCGGTGCGAAGGAGTACCCGCACTCCCTCTGGAAGCACTCGAAGCGCTTCGAGCGCTGCAATCAGCTCCATGCGATTGTTCGTCGTGCGCACTGCATTGCCCGCAAGGATTCGCTCGCTACCGTCACGGCTACGGATAATTGCGGCCCACCCACCCGGCCCAGGATTGCCAATACATGCACCGTCGGTGTACACAAGGTAATCGTAGTCGCTCATCGCGTAGCCTCAGCAAGGAATGATCGAATTTTCCCTACAACATGTCCGATGGCATCTGGCTGTGGCGGCCCTTCGTACCGATAGAAAATCCGGCGATCTCTCCCAACAGCAAGTACAGTCGGCACCCCCTCTTTGCAACGGAGGCGCTCAAAGAGCGTACCATCCCAATCAAGGAGCAACGGTGCACTCGTTACTCGATCACGAACGCGTGCACGCACATACCACCGCAGGAAAAATGGAACGCCATCGAAGTTTGCACATCCCAGCACTTGTACATCGTTCCCGAGCTGGCGCCCAAGCTCAGTACCCCACCGCAGCGCGTGCTCTGCCCCCTCACGGTCAGCGAGGATGAGTACGTAGGGTTTGCCTACAAGCTGGCTCGACTCCCAGCGTGTGCCCCACTGATCTTCGAGCGCAAACGTAACGATTTCCTCTCCGCGCCCGAACGCAAGCACCCATGCGGTGCACAGCAGCAGGAGGTACTTCATCAGACTGTTACCGTCTGCACCTGGCGTTTTGCTGCATCGCGCAAGAAAGCCTCAAGTCCTGCATCCGTGAGTGGATGCTTGAGCGATTGCATAAGCACCTTGTAGGGCACCGTTGCGATATGTGCACCCGCTTTTGCTGCTCGGACGATGTGCATCGGATGCCGCACCGATGCAGCGATGATCTGGGTTTCGATTCCCTGCACATCCCATATCTCGGCGACATCCTCGAGAACGCCGATTCCATCGTGTCCGGCGTCATCGAGCCGCCCGAGGAACACGCTCACGTACGTTGCGCCCGCGTTCGCAGCAGCGAGCGCTTGCACAGGCGAGAACACAAGCGTGACGTTGGTTGGAATTTCTTGCTGGCTCAGCCGCGCAACAGCTGCCAGCCCAGCAGGAATCATCGGGATTTTGATCGTTGCCTCCGGCAGCCAGGAGAGAATCTCCTCGGCTTCACGAATCATCCCATCGGTGTCAGTCGAGACAACCTCCACGGAAATATGGCCGCCGACGATCTGGTGAATCTCCGTGATGATCTTCTCGACCGGCGTTGTCGGGTCTTCTTTTGCGAGCAAACTCGGATTTGTCGTCACACCAGCGATAATCCCAAGCCCAGCGGCACTACGGATCTCATCGCGGTTGGCAGAGTCAATGAACAGTTGCATGGCAGGCTGATGGTAATTGTGTTGGACTGCGTGCAAAATTACTGCCCTGTCCAGAGCACTGGCACCTGTAGCATCGCTGTGCTGCTTGTCCCAATGAGCCAGTACGCACCCGGTGGGAGGCGTTCCATATCCCACCGCGCGCGTGTGCCTGTGATTCGAGTTTGCCAGAGCAATTGTCCGCTGGTTGCATAGAGTGTAAGCTGCCAATCGCCGCTCGATGGCAAGAGCAGTTCAAAACTGCTGCCATCGCGGATCAGCGTCGGGGCATTACCGGCAGGGGGCGTAGCGACAACGACGCCACATGAACTTTCAGCGCTATAGCTTGGCTCGGTGATTGTAATCTCCACAGGCATCCGACGCACAAAGCAGCCGACCGAAAGCTCGAGCGTATCTCGGTAGATGTTCTCTGCACCAGCGCGGTATGGTGGCAACAATGCACACACCGGCACACGCACCCGCTGCCCTGGCGCGATAACAAGTGGCACATACAACGGTGGCGGTGCGAATTCGATACCACGAACAACAAGTTTATCGAAGCGCTTCGGATAGCTGCCGTAGTTGTACAGCTCGATTGTGTCGCAGAGGAAACTATTGCTTGCTGCACGAAACGTTTGAATGGGGGCAAGCGAATCTCGGTTGGTGATCATCACTGTGTGCCCTTCGAATGCGCCGCTGATCGTGTTGCTATTTCCAGAGGAATCAATGACACGGATGCGGTACCAACTATCAAGGCGCCAATCCCGTTGGGACACGCGGAGCATTTGCTGCTCAGCGAGCCAATAGCCACCATCGCCGCTTCCGAGAAGTTCTATGGTGACGTTAGCTGAATCGAGCACTTCGATTGCTGCAATCCCGCTCTCCGTCGTGCCCGTTTCCATGATAGTCAGAGTATGCGCCGGCGGGCATGGTTGCTCAGCGCGGAGCACCCGCGGCGCGATAGTATCCACGACGAACTCGATCGTGAAGATTGCCGCAGCGTAGCGTCCACACGGAGTTTCAAGCCAAAGGGTATCGGTGATGGTCACTGTTCGATCAGCGCGGTAGCAAACCTGCAGCTGGAGCGTATCTCGCCTTCCGACGACCGCTGGCAGAGATGCATTGCTGATGCTTCCCCTGACGCTCTCTGCGCGGAGGACAGTCTGTGGGGAATTTCCTACGTTGACGTACTGCAGCGGGAAGCACCAGGTCCGTTTGGTCGCGGTTCGGTACGTGTAGCGCAGCGGCAACCGCTCCACCGTTGCGCTTGCGCTTATGCCGCGCAACGTCATTCCGGGGAGCTCAAATCGCTTGACAGTAACAAACTGCTCTGCATCTTCAGCAAAGATTGTCACAACGCCGTCCTCGTAGGGATCGCGCAGGCTCACGTACACGATGACGGAGTCTTCCGGGAGCAGTGTCTTGCGTTCGATTCGCCACTCTACGTTCCTAGACGAATCCTCGAGGACACGCACCACATCAACGCGGCTGTCCATCGGGAGCGTGTCGTACACAGCGATGCGGTATGGAGGACATTGCGTGGTCGAGAAAATCTGGGGTGGATCGAAATCGAACCGCCGGTATGCCATACCACCAACGTAGCCGTAGGAATCCGCAAAACCGTACCCATACACGTAGATACCAATCGGTGCGTTCGCACGAATTGAATGCACCCCTGCATCGAGCCGATACCACGCGTAAACGTAGTTGCTTTTGGGAATGGGTCGAAAGAGATTCTGCGGGACAGTCTGGCCGTCCACTTGGACGGTCGCTTTTGCTGAGTCGGGTGCAACAATGGTCACGTAGTGGTACTTGTACACCTCCCGCGGAACTGAATAGAGCGACGTAATCGCTGAATCCTCGTAAATCCGCGGGCAGATGAAGCGATAGGTGCTCAAGAACTGCTCGGTCGGCGGCACAACCATCATGAACGGATCGCCAAGGTAGTAGGTCTCGTAGCCCCAGCTGGCAGGAGTTGAGGTACGCCGGAATTGCGCGACAAGGATTGGACGGTTGGCGTTCAATGTTGCAGCTTGATCGAGGTCGCCTTCGTAGTACTGCCCTGCGTTGAGCACAACGAGAGGAACGCTATCGCGATAGACGACTGTGCTATCGCGCGCTGCAAGGATGCGAAAGCGGTCTTTCGATCGCTTGAGATCACCGGGTGGGTCGGGGTACGGCACAAGGAACATCGAACGCCCCCACGTGTTGACTGAAGGCAATTGCTCGATCAGGCAATCGCGCGAGGAGATGTACCCTCCGCCTTCCCGATCGCGATCGCCAAGGGGAAGGCGCACACGTTGATGCCCACCGAAGACTGCAATCGGGCGATTGGAGCGCACACGCGATCCCGTCAGGTCGTAGGAGTCGCTCGTCGTCTGGCTTTGGACAAGGTACACTTCCCCACGCTGCAGCATGATCTGGGTAGCCGGTCCATCAACGGTTGGTGCTGTAAGGCGTGCGATTTCTACCAGCGTCGAATCTTCCGTGGCGACGATCGCAAATTGCGATGGCGTTGATGAATAGTCGCCACCAAATCCCGAGCTGTAAAGGTCTGCATTGTAGCTCATCACGAAGTAATCTTTCCCGAGCGCATCGGTCGGCAGGACAAGGAAGGCATCGCTGGTTTTGTCTGCGTGGCACATTGCATAGACGGTAACGTCTTCATCGCTTGTCAGGTGGAATGAATACGGCACTGGCCGTTGAGTGTGTCGCTGTTGCCGCTGAATCGTATAGCCACCACCATTGACCCCGAGGAGCTCGACGCCCCAAAAGCTCATCCCGATGATGAGCATTTGCTGGGGGTCGGTGATTCGGCGAACAAGCCGTTGTGGCGGACGGCCATCGTACGGAGTGAACTCCAACGTTACCGTTGTAGCCTTCTCGGCAGCGATAAAGACAAAGACAGAATCGCGCTGTTGCGCGGAAGCATTTGTGACTCCACCATTGTGGTAGTTCGGCATAAAGCAGAACCAAAAGTCTTTGCCTTTGCTATCGGGCAACTCTTGGGCACTGGCCGCCAGCGCGATGCAGAGCAACACAAGCACAGGTTTCATCGCTGCCTCCGTGCGGAGTTTGAACGTTCAAAACTAGCATGTTTAGTAACACAACTTTGCGACGCAGCGTTTCACTCCTTCCAAAAATCAACAGGGCATCCGCAAACGGATGCCCTGCTGCGTGTGTGTGGTTCTCCCGCTCGGGGGAGAGCAAGAGAGCGTCGGGAAACCTACTGCACTACCGACGGAGTGCTACTAGCGCACGATAACGACCGGCGCAACGATGCTTCCGTTGCGCTGGGTCACGAGCCGAGCAAAGTAGCTTCCGCTCGGAAGCCATTCGGCACGAAGCGGTACTTCGTAAATGCTTGCATGTTGCTCGTAGTTATCGAGGTAGCGCACTATTTGGCGGCCTTGCGCATCAACGATGGTCAGCGTAACCTGATCATCTGTCGGGAGCGAGTAGCGAAGTACACCAACATCTGCAACAGGATTAGGCAGCACCTCGAGTGCAAGGCTGAAATCGGGCTTGTCATCACCGACCGAGAGCGTGTAGTCTGCGTTGATGGGGTCATATTCCGCCCACGGCAAATCCCAACGCTCCACTGGATACGGTGCAAACGCACCGCGATACGAAACCGGCCTAAACCAGCTCAGATCCACCAACGGAGTGCTCTGGTACGATGTGCTTTGTGAAGCTACGGGCGAATTCGCCATCGGTTGTGGGTTGAAGTCCAAGTTTGTCGCAAAGGGATTCATCAGCATCGCCAGAGCTGGTGAGCTTTTATCGAGGATGTTCCCAAACTGTGGTTGTTCGATCCATGCAGTTGTCATGCCCTGCGGCGGAGTACCACCAGCGAAGTTGAGCCACGTTCCCTTGATGCCATAGAACGAGTTGTTGCGAATCAAAAACGAATCAGCTGCCGCTGCTGCCATCGTGTTCGAGCCTGCGATTTCAACCCCGCGCGGCCAGCCAAGGAACACGCTGTTGATGATGCTCAAGCGGGAGTTACGGCGAATCTGCGCTGCTGCACCAAAGCGAGAGTTGAACGTATTCGGCGTAGTGCCTGTCCCGGGCACCCACGACGTATCCTGCAGTGGACCGATGAGCGTCATGTTGCTGAATACCCCCGTTGTGTAGGGCTTGTTGAAAGAGCCACTGGCGTCGTTATCGGATTCAAACGCTTGCGAAATTGATTGGTCAGCTCGATGCCGGAATCGCTGCCCAACACCGAATTGCACGCGCCCACTCCAGCCATTATCGGTATCGAAATCGTCGTCAATGCAAGCTGTCGTGATCAAGTAACGCCCGTTGACGCAGCCTCCGAACCATTCGATAGCATCGTCGTTGGCATAGCTGACGTGGATGTACTCGATCACCGTTCGCCGTCCGACGCCGCCAAGCGTTAGACCGTTGAGCTCACTGTTGGGCGCTGCTGCGATTCCAGCGAACTCGATCCGCAGATAACGCAGAACCCCGCTGGAATCCTCATCGTCGTTCCCGCCGAACCAACCGCGCACTTGATTTGCATCGGCAATACCGCCTTCGAGTGCAGCCTGGCCTCCGGGATGATTCGTCCGTGCACGTCCGCACAGGAGCAGTCCGCCCCAATCGCCCGGTGCACGCTGCCCTGGAGGAGCCGATGAGGTCATGATGATCGGACGCTGCCGCGTCCCTTCAGCAATGATTTTCCCTCCGCAATTGACGCAGAGCGCAGAATTCTGCCCCACCGTGTCGCCGATGATGACCGTGCCCGGCTCGATGACCAGTACTCCACCTTCGTCAACGAAAACGTACCCATCGAGCCCATAGAGCTTTTTATTGCTGAGCTGAACGCGCGTTGTGATTGGCGTTCGTAGCACTGAGTCTGGGCGCACTGACCGTGGCTGCTCGATTGTGAACGGCTGCTGATTGCGACTGCTTACCGTTTCATCGAGCGTGCCATCAGGACGGACGAGCACCATCCGCACATAGCCATTTGTCGTCGGGATTGCGGGAACACGGAAACCACCAGTAAAGCGTCCGCGCCGACTTGCAGAGTCCTTGACCGCTGTCGCACCCTGGAGATCTGTCCACGGACCAGTTGGACTGGTCGCAAATTGGAACCGCCACGTCGGATAGATTCCCGGATAGCCCGTCGTGTCCCAAACGAGATCTTCTGAGATACCTGGGCGGAATACTTCGCCGCCAGCAGGCTTGAGCAAACGAACGGTGATCTGCTGTGCCGTTGCATCTGCAAGCACGAGCACACCGAGAAGAAGGAACAACAAACGTTGCATGGATGAAACACTGCGAGTTGTGAAACAACTACTGCTCGCCGAAGCGATAGCTAAAGCCAAATCCAATGGAACGGCCGCGAATGGTGGATTGCACAACTGTGCCGCCCTGCTCCCACCGCAGCGGTTGATTGAGAAGATCACGAATCGAAAGCCGCAGCTCGAAGTTTCCGAATCGTTTGCTCACCGCAACATCTATGACATCGCGCGGCAACTCGTAGGTGTGCGGATCGTCGAACAGATACGCATTGCGCAATCCCACCAGCACAATCCGCCGACCGAACACGTTATACCCGATGCTCAGCGTGGCTTCCCAAGCGGGAATCGTGGCATATGCCGAAACGTTCAACGTATAAGGCGACTGCCCCCACATCGGACGGCGATCACTCTGCCCACCTTGCGCAACGACGACCTCCGAAAAAATTCGCGCATAGTTCGCCGAGAGCACAACGTTCTCTCCCCAACTTCCGAGACGATCGAGTCGCTTGCGGAGCTCGAGCTCGATGCCATAATTGGTGGCCGGTCCTTCTGCATTTCGGAAGGTGCGTGCTATCTCCGACTGTTCGAGGTAGATCGTCTCCTCGATCGCATCGAGGAAACGTTTATAGAAAGCGCTCGCTGAAAGCACCTCGCCAGGCGACGTGAACCATTCCCACCGCAGATCGAGGTTCGTAATTCTCGAACGCGTCAGATTCGGGTTGCCCATCACTTGGGATTGGGTCGAAAAATCATAGAACGCAAACGGGGCAAACTCCCGCAGCGACGGCCGTGCAAGGGTTTGAGAGCCAGCAAAGCGCAGATTCATTGCATCGCTGAGCTTGACAATGAGCGATAGCGCGGGCAACCAGTCTCGCGTCAGGAGGTTCACATTGACTGGCCGATCGCTCAAATCGTAACTTGAGAGCATCTGGTGGTTGTCCTCGTAGCGAACGCCACCGATAATTCGCAGCGGTAGCCCCAGCTCATCGAGTGACCAATCGGCCATCACGTACCCAGCGTAGAGTTGCTCGCTTGCATCGTATGCATCGGCAAGGCGGGAGTCCTCGGAAATGCCGATTCCCTGCGGGCCAAAGTTTTCCGGTTGAAAGATGCGCGAGGGATCGGCCCACCGCACCGAGTCTGGCAGCGTGAAGACATCGTAGTCGAGCGAAAATTCCGGGCCCGGCACGTAGGTGAACGACCGCGCTGAAAACGAACGCTGCCGGTGCTCGGTGAGGAAGCCCGTCTTGACTTTCAGCTCGCGCAGTGGCAACTCGACGTTGAATGCCCCTGTCCAGGATCGTTCATCGAGCCGGGAGAAAAAGCGCCCTGCGCGGACTCCATCTCCTTGCGCCAGCGGCGTAAAGCTTGGAATATCCGAGCTAAACGGCTCGACGTAGCCATCACCACTAGGAGTTTGGCGAGCAAAACGAAAACGCCGGTAGTCGGGTTCGTTTCGTCCTGACTGCGAGTAGCCAATCTTCCAATCCAGTGCTGCATTCCCCAGCCCCACAAGCGTATGATCCCCGGAGAGCACCGACGAAAGGAGCATCTTCTCGACATACTGCATCGAAATCTGCTTTGTGTCGAAAATCCGCACGTAGTCCTGCCCATCGAGCACCACCACGTCCTCATCGGCGCTGTGGTTGAAGACCGTCCGCAGCGCGATCGTCGAGTAGCTGCTCGCTTTGAGCGCAAGATTGAGCATGCTTCCGAGCGTGGTCGTTCGAGACGGATTGAAGCCACTATTGACAAACCAACGGGAGCGATCGGCGAGGATGCCATTGCGCTCGATGGTCGAAACTGCCCAACTATTCGAGTACGTCAGGCTTGCAACAACCCCAAGCTCAGCTCCGAACAGTGATCCAAGGTTCGAGTACGCCAGCGAAATCGAGCTGTTGGGCGTCTGTAGCGTCCGCTGGGTGCGCTGCCAGTTCTGGTTGTTGAACGATCGGCTGAGTGCAGTCCAACGCTCTCGTGCACCAGTTGTGTCGTAGGGGTTACGGACTGCGCTCAGCAGCGCGCTCATCTGACGGCGATCGGCGGGCATCCCCTCGGGAAGCCGCGAGCGGGTCCCGTCGTCGAAGCCGAGCCAATCCCATCGTCCACTCGGTGAGCTGATGTAGCGTCCCGGTTGCAAGAATGCATTGTCGTTGACCGATGAGCCAAAGCTCACACGGAGCATTGATTGCGATGGGAACTCCACCGTGTTCAGCTCTACCATCCCGCCGGTGAAGTTGCCTGGCAAATCGGGGGTGAACGTTTTGGCGATCGTCGCGCTCTCGAGCAGCTCGCTTGGGAGAAGATCGTAGGTGAAGGCTTTCCGATCTGGTTCGGTCGAGGTCAGCACGACGCCGTTGAGCATCGCGTTGTTGTAGCGGTCACTTGTGCCGCGGACGACCAGGAACTTATCGCCTGCGAGCGTGACGCTCGAAACCCGCCGCAATGCCTGCCCTGCATCGGCATCAGGCAGCTTTTTGATCTCCTCGATACTGACGCCATCGCTGACCTGCGCACTGTTCTTCCGCTGGGCAAGCAGTGCTGCTTGCGTCTCGGTTGTCCTGCGGGCTTCGACGATCACATCCTTGGCTACAACCTGCCGATCGCGGTCGAGCACCACGGCGACGGTAGTTACTTTCCCTGGCGTGACGACGATGTTCGGAATGCGTTTGGTTTCGTAGCCGACATACCGGACCGTGATCGAGTACGTCCCTGCTGGGACATTCTTGATGACGAAGTTTCCTTTGGGATCGCTGATTGCACCTTTCTTTGTGCCCTCTAAAATCACCGTCGCACCGCGGAGAGCCTCGCCAGTAGAAGCTTCGCGGATTCTGCCGCTGATGGTGCCGTGCTCCTCGGCAGCGGTTGCAAGCACTACGCTACTGACCACACACACCAGTACACGAACAAGCATCGAAGAGAACAGAGGTATTGAAACAACCACACACAGAACCGCTGCGAAACTCCCCTGCGCTTCTTACCCCAGTGCTATAGCACTGTTACCGATTTGTTACGCTCGCGAAAGCGGCGGAAGGTGTGCGGTTGTGTGTGGTATTTGGGTATGCGTGCAACAGCATGTTCCGAACAAGATTTTACGATGTTCTCCACCATCGAGCCGGCATGTATCTCTACCGGCTTGCCGGAGCAAGACACGGCACGACGCACCCCTAAAAGCTGACCGCGTACTGCAGGCTGCCGAACAGCTCACTGTATCGGTTCCCCTGCTGGGCGGTCAGATCGAAGGTGTTGTTCATCACTTGCAATGTGAGCGTTCCCCACTGCTCCAGCGAATAGCTTAGTGCTGCCCGCAGGAGCAGCTGGAACGTGCTACTCGTGGTGCTGGTCATGTTGAGTCCAGCCGTCCCACGGAGCGTAAAGCGTTCAGCGAAGGGATAGGTGACCGATTCGTTCAGCGTTGCGAAACTTATGTTCTGGAGAGCGGTTTCCGTGCGGTTGTAGCTCAACGAGCTGCTCAAGCCAAGCTTCGACGGAAGCTGGACTGTATGCGCGAGCGTCGCGCTCAGCATGGAATTGTTGCCGTAGCGCCCAGAGATGATGTTGTTGTCGCGCGTCCGTTGGTAGGTCAGCGTGGCAGAGATGAAATGGCTTGTGCTGCCACTGCTCCACTGCCAGGTTGGTGTGAGGGTTACTGTTTGCGTGACATTGTCGGCACGGAGCGTGTCATTGGCGTGGTTGGATTGCATCGTGTACTGGCCGAGTTGGACGTCAATGCTTATGGCGTCGCTCAGTCGCCAATTCGCGCCAGCATTGACAGTCCACCGCTCGATCGTTGCGATTCGCGTTTGGCGGAGGTTATTGGTGCGCCGTCCGACGGTCGCGCGGAAGGATAGCTTGCCCTCGAGGATACGCACGTACGGGGATGCCGTCAGATCGAGCACATCGTTGAGCAGCTGTGCATACCCAAGCGTAACAAAGCCAGGTCCGATCCACTGCCCATCGAGCATGAGTCCCCAGGTCGTGCTCGGTGCAATGGTGAGATTCAGCCGAGCGGCACCATCGAGGTTAGAGGTGGCGTTGGTTGGCACAATCTGCTGCAAGAGCGAAGGGATGTTCGCAGCAAGTGCACTATCGGTTCCTGCACCTGTGTTGTTGGTGAAGAGCCCAGCGGCGGCTTCTCCCCGCAACCGCACTGCACCACCGAGCATGCTGCTTCCTACAGCGAGCGAGACGACAGCATTCGCCTGTGGCGCAGCGGTAAGGCTCTCCCGACGGATCGTGCCCGCCTCATCTTGCGATGCCATTGCTTGCAGCGTCACAAAGCTTCCATCGGCTGATTCGTAGCCAAGCTTGCCAAGTACGATGCGCCGCCGATACTCGCCCCAAAACGCCAGTGCACTATCGGGGTTCCGCGCCTGGCGTGTGTAGCCATAGTGAAAGGCAAACCGGAAGTTGCCCGGGCTCAGCTCGACACCGCCGCCGAGAATGCGCAAGTCACCGAAGGTGTAATCCGACACCCGAGTGGAATACCACCCGCCGAACAGTTGCAACCACTGCCCAATGCGCGGTGTGACCCCAAATTGGTTGAACGGCTGCTGGTAACCGATCTGTCCGCTGTTGAGGTACAGCTCGAACGGAAGGTCAATTTGATCGAACAGAACGACGTTGACTCGCGCAACGGTACGGTACGTCTCCGAAGGGAGTCGCGCTGGATTCCCGTACGCACGGTAAATGTCAGCTGAGCTACCGATCGAACCACCGACCCGAACAGCCTGCGCACGAAGTACTGCGGCACATCCAACCAATGCAGTGCAAAGTACAATCGCACGAAACATAGGACAACCCATGAGGATGAACAAACTTACACAACAACGCACAAAACATGCAGTGAAAAAAGCAGCGACTCTCTTGCAGCGCTGACGATCCTGCTGCTCCAACGTACTGGATCAGCTGCCGCAGCAAGCTGGGTGTATTTTTGCCCGACGTTACGTTTCGTCTCGATGAAGCATCGCATCGGATACCTACTCGTTCTCGTGTTGACCAACGCACTGGTAGCCCAGACCATCGTCAGCATCCCCGATACTACGGCATATCGGGGGTCAGTGCTGACGCTACCTGTTCGCATAGACCGGGCTGTTTTGCAGGACGATACCATCACGGTCACCTTCGAGTACTCGCAAGCGTCGCTGCGTATCGAGCAAATTGCCGCCAGGTTCCCCGGCGAGCTGCGGATCCTGCGTTCTGCTATCAACACAGCACCGAGCGCTGAGCGCGGCACTGCTACAGTCGAGGCAATCGCAGTGAAGGTGTTGCCTTACCTGGAACTTGACATCCTCTGCAGCGTGCTCTGGAGCGGCTCGTCGCCTGCATCAGTGACCGTCAGCGCCCTCGAAATCAATCACAGCCCGCAGTTACTCTCTCCAGAGGGCGGTCAGATTACGCTGTTGCCTGGGGAAGCGCTCACGGTAGAAGGAAGCCCATCGCTCGGCCCACTACGTCCCCAGCCACTCTACGAGCCACGCCTTGAGGTTACGTACTGGCTTGGAGACGATGGCCAGCCATCGTTTGTTCTCTTCGATCCACTTGGCAGAGAATACGGCCAGTGGAGCGTACCCCCTCAATCGGCAGGACCGCACACGATCGCGCTGGAACTTGAGCGCATGGCTACTGCTGCTGGCGTGTACTACCTCCGTATGCAAGTTGGGCCGCACATCCTCATCGCACCATGCGTCATTGGCAAGTGAACCGTATCCTACTGCTGAGCGGCGTGCTTTGTGCAGTTGCGCTCTCGAGCAGCGTAGCATCCGCACGTCAGCAAATCAACACCCCCTCCGACACAACCATAACTCGCACGCTCACCTCAGAGGGAACTGAGTTTTGGCTTTGCTTCATGAAAAACTTCCGCGAACGAGATCCGGAGAAACCTGGCACCTACGAACCAGCTGTGCTCGAAGTTTTCTTGACTGCGGATGACGACGCTGACGTACAGCTTGAAATTCCAAGCCTCGGATTTCGCCATCGGCTCGGCGTCCCTGCCGGTGCAATTCGCAACGTGCAAATCACCCCAGAGGCGGAGCTGGACACCTTCCCTCGTCCGCAAGCACGCGCGCTCCGCATCACAAGCGATCGGCCAATCACCGTCTATGCGCTCAACCACCGGATTCAAACGACGGACACCTACTTGGCGCTGCCCATCGGCGTTCTCGGCAAGGAATACCGGGCACTGTGCTATAGCAAGCTCTCGGCTGCACTCGCTCCAATCTTCGCTGTCGTCGCAATCGAAGACGATACCCGCATCGAAATCACCCCTACCTCCCCAACAACTGACGGTCACAACGCAGGCGAACGCTACACCGTTGTGCTCGATCGCGGGCAGGCGTACCAGGTGCGCGCAAGTTTCACCCCTACTGGCACCGGTGATCTGACTGGAACTGCAATTGTCGCATCCAAACCAATTGCTGTCTTCAGCGGGCATACGTGCGCATACGTTCCCCCGGGCGTGAAGGCATGTAACCATTTGGTCGAGCAACTCCCGCCCGTTTCGACGTGGGGGAAGCACTATTTTCTCGGCAGACTCCAAGGGCGGAGCAAATACACCTTCCGCATCTTGGCAGCGTTCAACGGAACACGCGTCTTCAAAAACCAATCCCTCATCGCTGTCCTCGACGCGGGCGAGTACTACGAAGAACCAAACGAAACCGCCAACGTCCAACTAACGGCAGACAAACCAATCCTGGTGGCCCAATACGCACAAGGCTTTGCCAACGGCGATCAAGTCGGCGATCCGATGATGATTTTAGTTTCCCCGACGCAGCAATTTGTCCGGCGCTACCGCATCGCAACGCCCATCCAGGGGCAGTGGAACCACTACGTCAACATCATCGCACGGGAAGAAGCGCTCGGGACTATTCGCCTCGACGGGCAACGCATCAGCCGCAACCTATTCGAACGCATCGGCGTGAGCAGCTACTTCATTGCAGCAGTGCGGCTTGATTACGGCGCACACACGATCGAAGGCGAGGAACCCTTCGGTCTCTACTCCTACGGGTTCGGCTATGGCTACGACGGTTACGACGCCTACGGGACAATGGGCGGGCAATCATTTCTGCTCCTCGATACCTTGCGGGATCGCTTGCCACCAACGACTGCATTTTCTCGCGCGCCGAACGGCAAGGCACTCCACGTGGTTGCTCGTGACGACCGCTCGACCGACCGCGGCCTTGCCAGTATTGAACCGCTCCTGGCGCTGAACATGCGGGCGTACCTGCCTCGCATCGAAGCTGGCCAGCCGCAGGCGGAATTCGACGTTCATCCGCTCGATCCTGAGCAGGATGGCCAACTTACTCTCCGCATCACCGACGTCGCCGGCAACAGCACCACTGTCACCTACACGTACTGCTTCAACCCGATGCGAGGGGGCTTCGAATTCATCACCAGCGATCAGTGTCCGCCCCAGCGACCGTGGACAGTTACGCTTGCTGGTATAGCTTCGGCGATTTACCACACCGCTGCATTCCGCACAACTGGCGACCTTGCGTTCGAACGAGCCACGGGCAATGCGTATAGCTCTTCGCTGAGCGTTGGCGCACTTGTCACCTACGCGCTCAGTTCCCAACTCCGTCTGCGCACTTCCCTGTCGCTGGAGCCATTCGGACGCGGAATCTCCGCTCCAGATTCAACGCTCACCGCGGCACGGCTCCCCAATGACACGCTCATTGCAGTTCAAGCCGAAACGATTCTCTCGCCGCGCCTTCCTCTGCTGGCGCTTGGGCTCGGCGTGGAGTGGACGCTGTTTGCTCACCAAGTCGGCACACGGCGCTACGAGATGTTCGCCTGTGGTGGGGGTCGAATAACAACGCTTCTTTCCTCGCAGGTCACCCTTGAACGACGTTTCGTTCTCCCATCCCCAGCTGCGCCAGAGAGCGCCATGCTTGGAAATCCGCAGCACCGCACGCTCTCCACACTGCGAACCATCAATGCAGAACTCTGGGGCGGTATCGGATTTGCGCTGCCAATCCCGCAAGCACCTCGATGGTCAGCATTACTCCAGGTGCAGTACACCTACCCTCTCGGCAGCATTCTCCGCGACGCAGAGTGGTCAGTCGAACGGCTCCAAGCACTTCTCGGCGTGCGGTATAGCTTCTAAGCGGTGCACTGCGTTGACAGGAGCAGCGGCTTAGTCTTCCGTTGCGTACTTGCTCATGTCGAGCTCGATTTCGACGGGGTATTCGCCCGTAAAACATGCAGTGCAGTAGCCGATGCCCTCTTCCTTCGGGACTGCATCGAGTAGCCCTTCAACCGAGAGATACGCCAGCGAATCAACACCGAGCGCTCGACCGATGCTCTCAACATCGGGATGGTGATTTGCGATGAGTTCCTGGCGGCTGGGGAAATCCATGCCGTAGGCGCATGGATGCGTAATCGGTGGCGAAGTAATGCGCAAGTGCACTTCGGCTGGCCCTGCGCTCCGAAGAAGCTGCACCAACTGCTGCGAGGTTGTCCCCCGAACGATTGAATCATCCACGACGACGACTTTCCGCCCCTCCAAGACCCCGCGGACTGGGTTGAACTTTGCTTTCACCTTCAGCGCGCGTTCGTCCTGCTCCGGCGCAATGAAGGTTCGCCCGACGTAATGGCTGCGGATCAGACCGATTTCGAAGCGCGTGGGGATTTGATTCTCCTCTGCATTGACCTTCGCGTATCCCAGCGCTGCAGTGTTGCCGCTATCGGGGACTGCGATGACGGTGACTTTATCGAACGGTTCGTTCGAAACCGGGTGCTCGAGTGCCAAGTTCTTCCCGAGCTTGCGGCGGACCTTATCCACGCTATGCCCGAAAATGATGCTGTCGGGACGGGCAAAGTACACGTACTCGAAGATGCAGTGCCGTGCCTGCGGTGTTACGTCCTCGATCGGGTATGAATGAATCGTTCCGTGCTCGACTGTTGCCTGGTCAAGGACAACCAGCTCGTTATGGCGGACGTCGCGAATGTACTCGGCGCCGACGATGTCGAACGCGCACGTTTCGCTGGCAACGATGTAGGCATCTGTTCCTTCGCTCGTCCGAAGCCGGCCGATCGCAAGGGGACGAAAGCCGTGGGGATCGCGTGCAGCATAGAGTGCAGTGTCGGTCATCATCACAAGCGAGTAGGCACCACGGGCCTGCCGGAGCGCATGGCGGATGCGTTCCAGTTCCGTTGGCGCGTTGCTTCGCGCAACAAGGTGCAGAAAGAGTTCGCTATCGGAGGTGGATTGAAAAATCGCGCCCTCGGCTTGGAGCTGGCGGCGGAGCGCTTGCGTGTTGGTCAGATTGCCGTTGTGCGCCAGTGCGAGGTTACCTGCGTGGTACCGAATCGCAAATGGCTGGATGTTCGCTTCAGAATTGCTCCCAGTGGTTGAATAGCGGTTGTGCCCGATTGCAACTGTCCCAGCGAGACGTTCGGTGAGAATACGGCTATCGCTGAAAACATCGAGCACAAGTCCCTTGCCTTTGTGCGACCGAAAGCGTTGGCGGCCATTGCTGCGATCGCTCGAGGATGCAACGATCCCGCACGCCTCCTGGCCGCGATGCTGCAGAGCATGAAGCGCGTAGTAGCAGATGACCGCTGCCGTCGGGTGGTTGAAGACGCCGACGATGCCGCAATTGGGGCGAGCTTTATCCTCTGGCGACGTGGGGGGCATCGAAGGGTTGGCGTGTTGAGGAAATCATTCAGCGCAAAATTACAGCTTCCGTGCGGTGCGGCTTGCATCCCCTGCTGGAGCGCGGAGTTGCACAAGCAGTTCGAGAAGCTCGCGCTCACGGTCGTAGAAGCTCGGTCGGATGCGGATCGGGAGCCGCCGTCCACGCTGGTAGATACGCACACTCCGAAGGAGCCGCCAGCCGGCGCGTTCCCGGCGAATCACCACACGCCGGATTGCAGAGCGCTCAATGCGACGCTGGCGAAATCGTGTCGCAAAAATCAGTCCGTCCGGAAGCACAACAATACGGCGCTGGAGAAGGACATTGATCCCCAGCGCAACAGCGCTGACGAGCACAAATGCCGAAAGCAACCAGAAAATCGGATCCGCAAGGACGACCTCGATGCGGCCATCGCTTTGGAGCGTACCGGCAACGAGACTTCTTCCTACCCCGTAGAGGAGCAGTGCCACCGCATAGATTGCCAGTGAGCGCCAGTAAGTATCGAGGCGGTAGTGGAAGACGTGCTCGCTGCGGTCCATCGTCAGTGTTCTTCGATTGGTTCATACCTCCTGGGCGAATCTGCGCGCTCTGCTCTGAGCACCTCCGACAGCGCGGTGTGGACCGAGTCGGGACCATCGAGTGCCGCAGCCCGATAGCAATCGCGATGGCGGTACATCCAGCTTGTTACAATCCGGAGCACAGCCAGTTCATCAGCAGAAAGCTCTGGTTGCTCTGCTTGGCAGAGGGCATTCTGGAGGAGCTTGGTTATCTCATCGAGCGACGCACGACGCCCGACGACCCGCTGCACCACAAGCCGCCCCTGCACAAACGCAAAAATCTCTGCCGTTGTAGGCTCGTATGCTGTCGGTACGGCGATGACGGCAGACATGTACGTCAGCGATGCAGATGGAACTGGCAATCGCACCGAGAGCTGCTCAAGCTGCTGAATACGTCGCCGGAGCTGCTCTGCGCGCTCGAACTGGAGCTGTTCGGCAGCGTCGTTCATCTGCTTGCGGAGACGCTCGATAATCCACCCAACGTTGCCATGCAGGATCTGACGGACACGATCCACGTTGGCAGCGTATTCATCAGCGCTCTGGAGGAGTGCACAGGGCGCCCCACAACGCTTGAGATGGAAGTAAAAACACGGCCGTGCAGCCTCCGAAGGCGCAAGTGCCCCACAGCATCGCCGGAGGTAGAACATCTCCTCGAGCATGGAGCGAAGCTCTTCTGCCACTCCACGCTGCGGAAACGGACCGAAGAACTCCCCACTGCCATCGTGCTGCAGTGTCAGCTCCAAGCGAGGAAACGCATCATCGGTCAAGCGTAGGAGTGGAGCTGGACGCACTGAACGATAGAGCACATTGAACGGCGGCTGCAACGCACGAATCCGTTCGTACTCTAGAAGAAGAGCGCTCAGCTCGGACGGCGTTTCTTCCCATTCGATATGGCGCACGTGCCGCACCATATTCTCGATGTGGCTGGGCAGATCGCTGCTTGGCTGAAAGTATGACCGAACCCGGTCGGCAAGCACAGACGCTTTCCCAACGTAGAGCACGCGCCCGCCCCCGTCGTACATCGTGTACACACCTGGTGTCTCAGGAAGTGCATCCAGCAACGGCCCGACTGCTCGCAGTACTGCTTTCGGTAACGTGCGCGAAAGCCGCCGATGCTGAAATGCCAGGAGTTGATCGAGCGTCTCAATACCGCTGCGCTCGGCTTCCTCGAGCAAGCACAGCAGAATACGCGCCGTCGCTTCAGCATCGCCGAGTGCGCGGTGGCGCCGCTCGATTCGAATCCCGTAGTACGCCGAGAGCGCATCGAGATTTTTCTTCCGCGCTGCCGGAAGAAGGCGCCGTGCAAGGCGGAGTGTACACAGCCGCGGCACTTGATCAATGGATAACCCACACCGCTGGAAGCCCTGGGTCAGAAAGCGCCAATCGAACAGCTCTTGGTGCGCAACGAAGACTGCACCCGGCTGCGAGAGCAACTGCGCAATAACAGGCAGCACCTGGTGCTCATCTGGGGCAGTGAATACTTCAGCATTCGAGATGCCTGTCAGCTGCTCGATAAATGGCGGAATGAATTGGTGCGGATTGATGAGCGATTCGATACGTTCGGTGATCACACCACCGCGAACGACAACGCAGCCAACCTCGATGATACGGTTCTCGATCGGGTGAGAACCTGTTGTCTCGACATCGGTGACGACATATGTCGCATCCCAGAGCGATTGCATTAGTGCTGGCTACGTTTGGTGGATTCTTCTACCCATGCTGCGTATGCATCGCTCACAGCGGAAGGCTGGAGAACGATAACCTCCGGTACGTTGTATGGATGCAGCTCCAGAATGCGCTGCTGGAGCTGCTCGACCAAGTCGCTCCGCGTTTTGAGAAGGAGCACTGCTTCCGTTTCACTGGTAATGGTGCCGCCCCACCAGTAGTGCGAAGCAGCTGCACCGATGACGGTCGAGCACGCAATCAACCGCTCCTCGAGGAGCTGGCGCGCAAGCGTTTCCGCGTGTTCTTCCGTGCTGATTGTTGTCAGCACCAGGGCTACTGCGGCGGTATCCTCCATAACTTTGTGCTGCGACTGTTCGACTACGCCAAAATTACACGATGCTCGATGTGTCGCTGTTTTTCGTCGAGTTATACGTTCTCGTCTATACAGCGGTCCACCAGTGGCAGCGGCACGGCCGCATTCGAGAGGCACTGCTGGCTGTCGGACTATCGGCATTTGCGTTTGTGATCATCTGGGCGATCGCCAGCCCGCTTGCGCGTTTGGTTGCTCCACCCATGCAGCAAGGCATCGCCGTTGGACCTGACTCGTTCGGCGTTGTTCTGACAGTCGCAGCTCACCTTACTTTCGTTCGGGCATACTTTTTCGGCAATCGTCGTTCTCTCTCCTCTGCGGAGACTATGCAATGAAAGGACTTCTCGCTGTTGTGCTCGCGATCGTACTTGCGTACGCATCTGTGAGCTTGTTGCTCTGGGTTCTTTGGAACATCTGGTGGCTGAGTATTTCGCTTGCGAAGCTGTTTGTTATCGCCATCGTTGCGCTTCCATTTTACGTGATCATACGCAAGCGCTTACTGCGCGGCTAAACTTCGCACAAGGAACCACACACCGAATGCAGCAAGGAGGATACCGTAGCTGAGCTCGAGTGTCCGACCTTTGAGCTGTAGTGCAAGCCGTGCACCCAACCACGATGCCGGAATGGCTGTCAGAGCAACCAATCCAGCAGCATCCCAGGCAATGTGACCGAGCATGCCATGGACAAGCGTACCTGGGAGTGCCATCGCTGTAACACACACAAGGGAGGTTGCAAGCGCACGATGGACAGGAACACGGAGCCAACGTATGTACACTGGGACTAGCACGATGCCACCCCCAATGGCGAGAAACCCAGCTGCAAACCCTGCAATTCCAGCTGCGATTGTTACACGCGTGCTGCTGGCTGGCGTATGATCGGCTGGCAGTTGACGCTGCCGACGAATCATTGAAATTGCAACGTATATGAGCACCACTGCAGTGGTAACCATCAGGACGCTGCCCGGTGTCCAGTGCGTGATGACCGAGCCGAGCAGCGTCATCGGAAGCGCAACACGGAGCGTCCGCCAGGCAAGAACGCGATCAACCAAGCCACGCTTCCAATAGGCAAGTGCCCCACTGACCGCAGAGGGAATTGCCACCGGCAGTGGAGTTGCCAATGCCAGCAGTGGAGGGAGCTGACCGATGATGCGGAGTAATGGCGTCCCTATGAGCGCACCCCCAATCCCGAACAGGCCTGAACTAAAGCCCGTCAGGAGCCCGACAACGAGTAGTGCCATTGCTGAAGCGATCATTGTATGCATTGGGTCAGAAGTCGCAGCATCCGATAGAGCAATTCCACTGGCAGTCCCACGACGGTGTAGTAGCACCCTTCGATGGACTCAACGAACACAGCGCCACAGTCATCCTGGATGCCGTACCCTCCTGCCTTGTCGAGTGGTGCACCAGAGGCAACATACGTTCCAATCTCCTCCTGGCTCAGCGATCGGAACGTAACAAGCGTGCTCCGGCTGTCGACAAGTCGCAACGATTGCCAGAGCACCGCAACGCCAGTGATGACGGTGTGCGTCCGCCCACTTAGGGCTCCGAGCATCGCGCGTGCATGTTCAGCGTCGCGTGGCTTGTTGAGCACCTTCCCATCGAGGACAACGGTTGTATCGGCACCGATGATAATCGCCTCAGGATAGTGCCTCTGCACAACCGAGGCTTTGCGAAATGCAAGTTCTTCCACCATGCGACGCGGCGGTAGATGTTCGAACCTGTCTTCATCAATTGCTGCAGGGATAATCGCTGCCTCGATGCCCAGCATACCAAGGAGCTGCTTCCTCCGCGGCGAACTCGACGCAAGGATCACAGAAGCTGGCAGATCAAGCAAGATGTTGGCGCAGATACCCATCGTTACAAGCGCTGTGCAGGGTACAACACAACGTGCGAGGGCGATGCGTCACTCTCCAGTGGCAAGATGCCAAGTTGAACAAGGTAGAACCCATCGGCGATCGCATCTGGAATGTAGCACAGTTCCGTTATCGTTGCGTGCAGTCGCACTTTCCCAGACACATCCCAGAACGCCCGGTGTGCGCGGAGTGCTCCGCCATCGGACTCAGGATCAATCGAGGGCAAATCAACAAGCAAATGCTCGATTCCACGTTCGACAAGCAACTGCGTTGCCTCTTCGGTAAGGTACGGCGGATTGGCACCGGACCAATCCCGCTCGGCTTTTCCAGGATCGTTCGGGAGCGTGCGCAAGATAGCTGCAGATACTCCTTCCACTTGCCCGATCGCTGCAAGTTGAACCGCTGTGATCGTAGCTTCAGCTGTGGGTTGTACCGTCAGCAGCTGCCCCAGCACGAGAAAGGATCTCGGCGCGTCCGCGATCCACAACGGGACATCTGCAACATGGCGGAGGCATTCGGTATGGGTGCCATTGCCGTGGGGAGAGAGCACAATCTGATCGCAATTGACCGTACCGCCCTCCGCAATTGAGCCGATGAACCCCTGCGTGCGAACTGGAGCGATTTGAGATGGTGGGAGAAAATAGGCACGGCGATTGCTGGAGTTTCTCCGTAGTGGCAGCGTAATGTTGAGCGGCCGATCCAGTTCGACCGACCAGCGCTGCCCGCGATGCTCTATGACTGCATGCACACTGGCACAGATGTTGTGTTCTTCGGATGCAAAATTAGAGCAGTACTAAGCCCGGCTAAAGTTTTTCTGCAGTGCTGCCGATACATGCATCCGAGCAATAGCTCGCGCTGCACCCTTCCCTGCGACTCAAGGAGCGCACGAAGGCGTGCGATCAAGGACGAACGCAGAAACCATACACGGAGGTACAATGCCTTCTGCGATCACCAACGGTGCACGGATACGCACCAACACCGCGGCGGAAAACGCCTACAATGCCCTCGATACTGCTAACCGCAGCATCGCACTCCGCCAGCTTAGGCTCTCCACGGGCAAACGGATCAACTCAGCAGCCGACGACGTAGCGGGTTACATCACCGTCCGTTCCCTCGGCGAACGGAATAGCTCGCTCAAGGCTGCGCTCAATGCCGTCGGCGATGCAACGAACGTCACCAACATTGCCCAGGACGGGCTCGACAACATCACGAACTTGATCATGCAGATCAAGGAAGCGGTGGCGTCGGCAGCCTCCGGAGCAATGGGGACTGACGAAAAAGTTGCCCTCGCAAAAGCAGCGTATCGTTTCGCCCAGCAGATCCAGACGATTGTTGATGCAACTGTCTTTGCTGGACGGCAGCTGCTCGATGGCACCTTCACTGCGAGCTTTGTCATCGGCTCACGTGCCGACAATACGCTCCTGACGCTCGGCATTGACCTTTCGACGAGCAACCCTGAACTGAACATCCCATCGAACAACTTCGACCTCCGGCTCGTCTCGCTCAATTTCGCCGGTGTCACTGGCTTGAGCTTGGCTTCGCTCAACGATGTTTCTGCCAGCGATCTGGGAATTTTCGACTTTTCGGTAATCCAGACAACGCTGACGAGCATCTCCATTGCGCTGACGAATGTCAGCAAAGTTGCATCGTATCTGGGCGGCATCGCCAACCGTCTTACCTCGCAGGAGGACGCGCTCAAATCGCAGATCACCAACTACAACGCTGCCATTTCGCGCATCGAAGACGCAGACGTCGCCAAAGAGCAGCTCGAGCTCATCCGTTCGCAATTTCTCCAACAAGCCTCGATCATTTCACTGGCACAAGCGAACCAAACACCGCAGACCTTCCTCCAGCTACTCCGCGGATAATCACCACGGCAACAGTTCTCTACGGGTACGCACCATGCGGAACGCTCGCCCCTACGGCGGGCGTTTTGCGTTCATAGTTTCGCATAGTGTTCTACCGACGACCATCCATTCGATGAACTCTCCGCTGGCGATCCTCTTCCTGACGGTTTTGCTCGACCTGATCGGTTTTGGGATCATTCTGCCGGTGCTTCCGCTCTACGCACGTGACCTCGGCGCAAGCCAGCTTGAGATTGGGCTTATTGCTGCAAGCTTCTCGGTGATGACGCTGCTGTGGTCGCCAATTCTCGGCCGGTGGAGCGATCGGCTCGGGCGGCGCCCGATTCTCCTGACGTGCATTGTGATCAACGCAGCCGGCTACGCACTCTTTGCCAATGCCCGAACACTTGCCATCTTGATTGCTTCGCGGATGCTCAACGGAATTGGCGCATCGAACATCAGCGTCGCTCAAGCCTACATCGCCGATACCACAAGCGGTGCCGATCGCGCGCGATCACTCGGACTAATTGGCGCAGCCTTTGGTCTTGGGTTCATCATTGGTCCTGCGCTCGGTGGTTTTTTGAAAGCGCAGTTCGGAATCGCTGCGGTCGGGTACGTCCCCTGCATGCTGAGTTTGCTCAATGCCCTGCTGGCATGGATTCGTCTTCCAGAGCCGCAGCGCCATGCACTCGCTCAACGCCCCTCCTTTGGTACAACGGTCCGTGCTGCATTGACGCATCCGCAGCAAAGCCGACTGGTCCTGCTCAGCTTCGCGTACTGGTTTGCCTTCGTGATGATGCAAATCACCTTTGCGCTCTTTGCTAACGAACGATTCGGCTGGCATGAGGATGCAATCGGCGGTGTCTTTGCACTCACTGGCCTGATCGGCTCAGCAATACAAGGCGGCGCGATTGGAAAACTTGTCAAGACGTTCGGCGAGAAAAAACTGCTCAGCGCAGGGTTAGGGCTCTTCGCCGTTGGTATGCTCGCGCTGCCGTGGATGCCATCGAGCGCGCTTGTCGTTGTAACGCTGGGAGAAATCGCCGTTGGCTCGGCCCTTGTCACGCCAACGTTGAATGCGCTGATTTCTCTATCGGCAGACGGTAGCTCGCAAGGGGCGATTCTCGGTCTATCCCAATCGGCTGCATCGCTTGCGCGCATCGTTGGTCCGATTGTGGGGATGGGACTGTACGGAGTTCGCCACGAAGTGCCCTACGTCGCCGCTGGCCTGATCGGTTTCGCCTGTTTGTTTGTGCTCGCGCAGCCGCTCCACGGCATGGAGTAGCACGTTGGCTGCCTCCTGCTATTTTTGCCCGGCAGTGTTGACTTTCCCCAGAACAGCTGATGACGCAGCGGGCGCTTGTGCTGCTTGCTTTATCCATTGCGGTACTCTCTCTCGAAGGGTGTTCGACGCTCTCTCTGCGCGCCATTCTCACTCGAACAGAGCAGGACAAGTACACCATCACAGTACGTGATACCACACAGCAGATTGAGTATCGCAACGCACCTGGCCAGCGCGGCATCATTTACCCATCCGACCGAACGATCACCGCAACGCGCCGAGTCGAGCAGTACGATTCAACCACAGAGCGGCACTATCCGAATTTCATCCGCTTCGGGGTGTTCGAAACTGTCGGACTGCTTGCGACAGCACCAAGTGATCGTGGCGTTGGAGGCGGGATCTTCGGCATCTACCTCGATCCGAACGAAGCGTTCAGCTCCGAGATTCGCCCGAAGTCTGCGCTATTTACGGGCAGTCTCTACCGCTTCGGTATCCTGGAAATGCCGCTCTACTGGTTCGATGATGCGCCGACGTGGTCGGTGGGAACATCGCTCGGTGAGATTTTTCAGCTCGAAGCTAATAACAGTCGCGCAGTCGTCGGCGTGTTCCCACTGTACATTCGGAAGCGCTTCTACCTCCGCGAAGAAATTCCGTACGTCGCAGTTACTGCGGCAGCAGGGTTTGGCTTTCTTCCATCGCAGTACCTCAATCTTGCAGGCTCGCTCGATGTTGGCTCGATTGGTGGATTGAACATTCGCACCTATGCTGGATTGCTCATTGCCCGGAGCATCGAGCAGCAGAGCCTTGTCCAGCCCTATCTGGGGTTGGGCACTTCGGTGCTGGATTTTCTCAACCATCCGCGCGAGCTGCGTCGTCAGTGGGACGACCACGAACATTCGTCCTGGAACATCGGAGCACTCCGTCTGACGCCATTTCTGCTTTTGAGTGGCGCCCCTGCAAACTCGCAGCAACCAAGCATTGGATTCCAACTGCAAGTAGCCCCGACAACTATCGCACTCCCTATCGCGGATAATCGCGTTTGCGCAGGTGTAGATCTGTTCAACGTTGTCTTTGCCTTCCGCCAGCAGCAAGCATTTCGGGATGCGGTTGGCTTCGGCTATGGCGTGCTGCCACTGCGCGTTGGGTATTGGCTGCCATTTGGCGAGAGTCGTCTTGCGTTAGAGTCGTTTGCGATGGTTTCGTACTTTCCCCACTCAATGTGGCAGCTTGGAGCGACACTGCACGTTGGCGCGCTCGAATGGCTGCCGGTGGGCGTCTCGGTGGGATACATCTCCAGTGCAGGATTCACCGTCAATCGAGGAACCATTCGGGATGTCGTCGATGGCACCATTTTAGGCTTCGACGTCGCCTATCTCGGCGTTAGCATCGGCATTGCCGAAGAGCTCTTCCGTCCCAGTCAGCTCCGATACAATCGAGCGGTGCGGTAATGGCAGTTCTGCTCGTTCTCCTCACACTGGCAACGCCAATCGCTGTCTGGCAGCTTGGGACCTCCGATCCCTTTCATTTTTGGCTCAATGAGAATACGACTGTTCCGCTCCGCGTGTGGTACCGGGGAGAGCGCACAGCGGTCGAAAAAGAACACCCGCAGCGCATCCGCATTTGTGGTACACCGCGGGTTGTGCTTGCAGACCCTTCACACACGCAGTTTCGAATGGCAATGGTCTTGAGCGGTGGTGGAGCACTCGATGGCATTCGCATTCGCATGCGAACGACAGAGCACGACGTTCTCGCCAACGGGCGCAACGGCATAACGCTTACTCTCGACCGCACTGGCACACGTATCATGGATGGAACTACGCTGCTGGCCCAGACCGATACGCTCCGCTACGAGCCATCGCAAGCACTGCGGATCGCGTTCGAGCACGAAGGAATGGAAACGCGCATTGCGATTGGATGCAGTGTCTTTGGTCCCTTTCGCACCGGGCACCCTGCAACCTCCCAGACGATTATCGAGCCACTTGGCTCAGGCGGTGGATGTGTGCGCATAAGCGACATTGTCGCCGAAGGAGTCTCCCCCTAAAGCTTCATCACCATTCCAAGCCGACGGGAGAATTCGCGTTCGTAGGATTCGTCCTGCTGGCGAGGCTCACCTCGTTGCAGCTCCAAAAGCCGAGAAAGTGCGCTCCTGACCGCAGAGGCAGTTGTTTTCGTTGCGATGCAGATATTCTCGCTGGGCAAATCAGCAACGAAGGCTGGCGCAAGCTCACCGATGACAAGCAGTGGCAATCCTGCACCAACGATCCGCTCGACGACACTGCTTGGCGTCGAGCACCATCGCGTTGCCAGCGCAATTGCGCCATCGCTTGAGGTGATCCATTCATCGAGTTGGCTCGAGGTTAGCCCGCCGACGTGGCGGACGTGCTCGCTAAGCTGCCACGTGCTGATCAGTTTTCCGAGTGATTTCGGAGCACGCCCGACGATGCTAAGCTTGAGCTTCTGCTGATTACGCACCGCTGCCAAGACAGGCCGCACAAGCGGAGTAGCAAGTTCATCGGCAACGAGAACGAGCCGCCGCCCTTCATGCACGTGTGCACTCGAACGCGGCGTCTGCACACCGTGCGGGAGGATGCCGACTTCTTCGTGGGTGAGTACGTCGAACCGACGAAGGAGCTGTTCTTTCTCACGCCGACTGGGAACCGTCACATAGAACGCCTTGCGGAGGAGGTACTCGATCGTGCTCTCCTGCGAGCGCCCAGCATAGGAGGGCGCTCGGTGCGCCAGAAGGTCGAGTCGTTCGCCCAGATCGAGTGCAAACGGCACTCCCAGCCTGCGTGCGATCGCCTCGGCTGCATGTGCAACGCTCAAGGGTGGCGCAATTCCAAGCACAAGGTTGAACGGTTTCTGGCGAGCACGGCGCTCCGCAGCGTTGAGCGCCTGCTCCTCCCATCGAGCGTAGTAATCGCTTGCTGCACGGAACGGACTGCGTACTCCGTGCATCAATCGCACCCACAGCATGGAATGTCGCGCCAGCGATGGCACGGCAACTGGTTCGATCGCAACACGCTCAATGCCGCATGCTTCAAGTTCAGCAGCCCACGAAGCGTCGGTTGGATCGTCGCGGCCAGGCGCAGCATGGAGAACGCACACATTCCACTCGCGCTCGGCAAGCAATGCCGCGACGTGCGCCGCCCGCAAACACGCTGCAGCAGCAATTGGAGGGAAGTGGTACGCCACAATGAGAATGGAACGTTCGAGCTGGCGTTGGCTCATCGTCAATGAGGTTCTTCATGTGGTGACAAACATGCAAATTACAGTGCATGCCGAGCGCTGCCCGTAGTAGATTGATTGAGTGTAATTTCGCAGGTGTGTTCTACTATCTTCAGTGCCAGCCATGATCGAACTGCAAAAGCCCACTGCAACGGTCGAGGAAGACTTTCTGCCGATCCTCGGCACCGACTACATCGAGTTCTACGTTGGGAACGCAAAACAAGCGGCATACTTCTACCGCACCGCCTTCGGATTTCAACTGACCGCCTACGCTGGCTTAGAAACCGGTGTCCGCGACCGTGCCAGCTATGTGCTCCAGCAAGGCAAGGTTCGCTTTGTACTAACCACGCCGTACCATCCGAACAATCCAATAGCTGACCACATCTACACCCACGGCGATGGCGTCAAGGTGCTAGCGCTCTGGGTCGAGGATGCCCGAGCATCATGGGAAGAGACAACCAAGCGCGGCGCGATAAGCGTTCAAGAGCCAACCGTTCTCCGCGATGAGCACGGCGAAGTTGTCGTCGCGACGATCAAGACCTACGGCGATACGGTCCACACGTTCGTCGAGCGAAAAAACTATCGTGGCGTCTTCATGCCAGGCTACGTGCCGGTGGAAACAACCTATGCTCCGCCGCCGATTGGCCTCAAGTACGTTGATCACTGCGTTGGGAACGTCGAGCTTGGCAAGATGAACCAGTGGGTCAAGTTCTACGAGGACGTTCTCGGCTTCAAGCTGCTCATCACCTTCGACGACAAAGACATTTCGACCGAGTATTCTGCGTTGATGAGCAAAGTCGTTTCGAATGGGACCGGCTACGTCAAATTTCCGATCAACGAGCCAGCGCAAGGACGGAAGAAATCGCAGATTGATGAATTCCTCGAATACTACCACGGCCCTGGCGTCCAGCATGTTGCACTGGCAACCGACGATATCGTCTTCACTGTCAGTGAGCTGCGCAAGCGTGGTGTCGAATTCCTCCGCGTCCCAGCGACATACTACGATGACCTGCTTGATCGCGTCGGCTCCATTGACGAGGATGTCGCGGTACTGCGCGACTTGAACATCCTCGTTGACCGTGACGACGAAGGTTACCTGCTCCAAATCTTCACCAAGCCAGTGCAGGATCGGCCAACGCTCTTTTTCGAGATCATCCAGCGGAAAGGAGCGCGTTCATTCGGCAAAGGAAACTTCAAAGCACTCTTCGAAGCGATCGAACGCGAGCAAGCGCTTCGGGGCAACCTCTAACACGCAGGACAACCTTCGTGTCTCCTTGCGGCGAGCATCCAATTGCTCGCCGCATTCGTTTCCGGAGAACTCCCACTATTTTTGCGCACGTCTGGACAAGTCGAGCCAGGCACAAGCAAGTTCCACACCGCAATTTTCACGATGCCCTCTGCTGTCAAGAAATCGAACGCTCGCAATTCCAAGCGCACCGCAGCACCGCCCCCACCTACCAAGGAAACAATGGGGGCGCGTTTTTATGAGTCGGTCAATGCATACTTCGACCGTGCTGCCGCGCACACTAAGCACAACAAAGGTATCCTCGACCAAATCCGTGCGTGCAACACGATCTTGGAAGTGAAGTTCCCTGCACGTATCGGTGGCGAGATCAAGGTGATCACTGCCTGGCGAGCAGAGCACTCTCAGCATAAGCTTCCCTGCAAGGGTGGCATTCGCTACAGCGAAGATGCCGACGTCTATGAAGTCATGGCACTGGCAGCACTGATGACGTACAAGTGCGCCGTCGTCAACGTGCCCTTCGGCGGTGGCAAAGGCGCTATCAAGGTTGATCCACGCAAGCTCACAGTCGAAGAGCTTGAGCGCATCACTAGACGCTACACCGTCGAGCTGATCCACAAAAACTGCATCGGCGCTTCGATTGACGTTCCAGCGCCGGACTACGGCTCCGGACAACGTGAAATGGCGTGGATCGCTGATACCTACATGTCCTACCGCCCCGATGACATCAACGCGCTCGGCTGCGTGACGGGGAAACCGGTTGGTCAAGGTGGCGTGCGCGGACGAACAGAGGCAACCGGACGCGGGGTGTACTTCGGCGTTCGCGAAGCACTCAACGATCGAGAGCTGACCAAGCGATTGGGCATCACGCCAGGGCTGAGTGATAAACGCGTCATCGTGCAAGGTTTCGGTAACGTCGGCTATCACGCTGCGCTTTTTCTCCAAGAAGGTGGCGCCACAATCACCGGGGTCATCGAGTGGGATGGCGCCGTCTGGAATCCCAAAGGCATTGACGTTCGTGAGCTGGCTGAACATCGCCGCCAAACCGGAAGCATTCGGGGATTCCCCAAAGCAAAAACTATCAACGATGGCAATAGCGTCCTCGAATATCCATGCGACATCTTGGTTCCAGCTGCGCTCGAATCCCAGATCCACATCGGCAATGCTGAACGCATCCAAGCGAAAATCATTGCCGAAGGTGCCAATGGGCCAACGACTGCATACGCGGAAGACATTCTGATCCAGCGCGGCATTTTCATCATCCCCGACATGTATCTCAACGCAGGCGGCGTAATCGTGAGCTACTTTGAGTGGCTCAAGAATCTCTCGCACGTTCGCTTCGGGCTGATGGATAAACGCTTCGAAGAACAGATGAACTCCCGCATCATCGCAACGATCGAAAAACTCACAGGGCAGTCCCTCGGCGAAGTCGAACGCACACTCATCATTCGCGGTCCAGAGGAAGAAGACCTGGTCAACTCCGGCCTGGAAGAAACCATGGTCAGCGCCTACCACGAAATCATGGACGTCTGGCACCAGCACCCCAAGGTCAAGGACATGCGCACCGCAGCGTTCATTTCGGCAATTGACAAGATCGCGCAAGCATACTCCATGCTGGGCATTTTCCCCTGAGCGCAGGTGTGGCATTCTCCTTGCGGAGTAACGGGCACTATCAACCACACAAGGGTTCTGCGATGTACCGACGCATCGTGCTACTCTGCTCGATCCTGCTGACGGCGGCAGCAACAGCCCAGGTTCCTCCAGCAAGCAAGGTTGCCATTCCTCTGCGCGTGCTCATCAATCGTGCGAGCAATCCACCGCAGGTGACGCTACGCTGGAAGCACGACCCTGACTTCCAAGGTCCAGACACTGTCCTTGTGCGCCAGCGGCAGAGCGATCCGCAGTTCTACCGAGTCAGCGTTGTACCTCCGACGAGCAACGACTCGGTCGAATTTTCCATGCCGATCGGCGATGGCATCCTCTACGAATTTGCTGTTGTCAATAGCTTTCCGCGGACCGTCAACAATCAGACGCTGTTCTTTACCGCGGCAGGTTATGCCTGCGTTGGTTACGATGTTCCGGTGCCACCCTACCGTGGACGCGTGTTGCTGGTTGTAGATTCGACAGTTGCGACCCCGCTTGCCCAAGAGCTTGCGCAGCTTGCCGCTCAGCTCGATCGGGAAGGCTGGCGCGTTGAGCAGACGATTGTCCCCCGCGCAGAGCAATTCGACGCTCAAGCAGTTCAGCGCACAAAGGACAGTATCCGAAGCTGGTACAATCGCGGGAATCTCGATGAACCAGCAACTGTGTTCCTCATCGGACGTGTTGCCGTGCCGTACTCTGGCTTGTACTACAACGGCCAATTCGTTCCTCCCCCTGACGGCCACAATCCGGACCATCGCGGCGCGTGGCCCTGCGATGGCTACTACGGCGTACTGTCCGAAAGCGGGTGGAACGATGCCATCGCCGATACCGCCGGGGTTGTTCGGCAGGAAAACCGCAACCTGCCTGGCGATGGGAAATTCGACAACGTCTTTTTCCCATCGCCGCTCAGCATCCGCATTGGCAGAGTGGATTTCTACAACCTTCCTCGCCTTGTCCCGCAAGGCTCCAGCGCAATCGAAGCAGAAATCGCGATGCTGCGCGATTACTTCGCACGTGACTATGCTTACCGAACAGGCAGCCGAAGCTATCGGTGGGCTGGGCTGATAGACGATAACTTCCCGACGTATCCGGAGCTGTTCGCTCGGTCGGGCTGGACGAGCTTTCCACCAATTGTTGGAGCAGCAAACGTTCGCGCGGAAAAGTGGTTCCCAACGCTCGATACATCCGATCGCCTTTTTGCGTATGGGTGCGGTGCTGGATCATACACGAGCGCCAATGGAATCGGGAATGTAGGTGACTTTGCGACGCGACGTGTCAACGCTGCATTCACAATGCTCTTTGGATCGTACTTCGGGGATTGGGATTCGCAGAACAACCTGATGCGCGTTGCACTGGCACGTGGCGCGCTGACGTGTTCGTGGTCTGGGCGGCCGCTGTGGTTTCTCCACCCGATGGCTGCAGGCGAAACCATTGGGGACATCGCGCTGATGGTGCAAAATTTTTCCCCGTTCGTCGGGCAAAGTCTCTACGTCAGCTCCTTTGCGCAAGGATGGGTCCACGTTGCACTGCTCGGCGATCCGACGCTTCGGGTGCGGTTCGATCAGGAAGTAGCACCACCGCGATCGCTTTCGATCCGACAAGACGGCCGCCGCGTCGAACTCTCGTGGGAGCCTCCCTTCACCCCTGCTGATAGTATCGTGGGATACTACGTCTATCGCACACTGCCCGGCGGGCGCGAAGTTGCACTGACCCCGGAGCCTATCGCAGAGACACGATTTACCGATTCGTACCGGGTCGAAGGAGCTGTCCGCTATCGCGTGCGAACGGTAGGACGAGTGCGCCGACCGAGCGGGATGAGCTGGGAACTCAGCCCTGCAGCGGAGAGCCAAATCGTAACCACCAGTGTGGAAGAAGGCCCGGAAAATCCCCGCATCGCGCTCGAGGTCGTACCAAATCCAGCGAACGATTGGGTCAAACTCGCTCTTGAAGTCTCGCTGCCCACGATGGTTCGTGTGGACATCGTCGCACTCGACGGTCGGCAGATGGGCTGCGCGTTCGATGGGTATGTTGTTGGCCGCATCACCACATCCTGGGATACCCGCCTCCTCCCAGCAGGAACGTATTTCCTCCGGATGCAGAGCGCTGGGCAGGTCATCTCTCGACCGCTGGTGATTGTCCGATAGCCGTTGTCGCTGCCTATTAGTGGAGCGGCACTGCTCGGCCTATTGCGAGCGCCGCAGCCAGTGCGAGAGTGAACAGCATGTGCAACTGTGCTGTCAGCAGATCGAGAAAGCTAAACGCAACCCGCGCGTGGTTGAACGCAACACGAATATTGCGCCACGCCAGTGGAAGGGTTAGCAGCACAACCAGTGCCCACAGCGGCAGCCAGCCCAGCCAGATGAACAGGAGCACGCTCAAATACGCCCCCGCCAGGAGCGCAACGTAGTAGTACGCCGAACCACGCGGTCCGAGTAGGCTCGCCACTGTGTGGTATCCAGCGGTGCGGTCCTCGGCAATGTCGCGGTAGTTGTTGCCATGCAGAATGGCAATCGTCAACAAGCCAATCGGGATTGAGAGCCAAACTGGAAGCCAATCGAGCGTAGCGGTCTGCACGTAGTATGCGCCGAGAGCCATCAGGGGACCGAAGGCGAGAAAGACCGCAAGGTCACCCAGCGCGCGGTACTTGAGCCCAAGCGGTGGAACAGTGTAGAAAATCCCAATTGCAGCCCCCAGCGCCATCAAGAGCCAAACCGCTGGACCACTGACGGTCACGAGGACTGCGCCGATGGTTGCTGCAACGAGAAGGAGTGCAATGCCGAGCGTTCGGTGCGCTCGCGGCGACATGATGCCATCGACCAAAACGCGGCTGGACCCCAGCACCCGCCAGGTATCTGCTCCGCGCTTCCAGTCCATGTAATCACTGATGACGTTGACACCCGCATGTGCAATCATCGTACCGAACAGAACAAGCAAGAACTTCCACCACACAAGCGTTGGTGCAATCAGTGACCCAACGAGCACAGGCGCCAACGTTGCCGGAAACGCAAAGGGGCGAATGGCTTTCCAGAACAACTGCCACCAAGAATAGCGATCGCGGTGCTCGCGGAAGAACGCCATCACCGCATCGTTGACGGTGATGGTCGTCCGCGGCTTCCATTCCCGGCTGAAGTCGGAGATGTACAGCTCCGTCGGTCGAATTCGGAAGAGCATCACACCGGGAATCATTTTGGAGTAGAGCACCAGTTCGAGTGCCTTGCGAAAGATGATGTGCGCTTCGGGGCGCTCTTCGATCGGTCCTAAGCACTCGGCAATTCCTCGACCTTGGACGAAGCGATCCGGTACACCACGCTCGATCACGAAGAAGACCTCCGGATTTTCCATCACATTCCGATAGTTTCGTCCCTGCTCGAGTGCGACGTAGAGGTAGCCATCTTCTTCGCCGAAATATGCCTTCCCTGCCCACTGGCCAGATGACCCCGACGTCACGAGAGTGAATGCCTTGTTCGTACGGAACACATACTTTGCTACATGCAGTGCATCAGCGTTCATTGCATCACCACGATATTGACCGACTATTCGGTCGGCAAAATTACAGCACCAATTGTTTTATCGGGGCTGTACTTGGCAGTGCTGGGGTAATCGTGGTTACTCTGCCGTTGCAGGGGGTCGGTGTAACGCTCGTTCCAGTTGTTCGGCAGCAGCTACGATGGCCTCCGGCGCTACTGTGCAGAGGCCGCGGGGATCACAACGGAGGACAATCTGGAACAGCGTTTGGTATGGGAACCATTCGCAGACAGTCGGGGGACGGTGGTAGAGGCCGATGACAGGTACCTTCTGCGCTGCTGCAACGTGAACAAGCGCTGTATCAGGGGTTATCACCCATCGGGCATGGTTCAGGAGTGGGATCATCTCCAGGAACGTGTTGTGGTAGTAGTAGACTGGCGGTCCAAGGTACTCAGCCAGACGTTCCCCCATTGTACGATGAACCGGAGATGAAACGATAACCAGCGCGTAGTGAGGAAATCGCTCCCGGAGCAGTCGGCACGTCGAGAGCGCTTGCTCGTAGGTGAGGCTTCGCTCTTGATCGTGTGCTGAAAGATTGAACACGACGTAGGGCTGACCGGATGCTCCATCGCCAGTCCGCCCAGTCTCGCTACTAAGTCCATAGGTACGGAGGAACAAGCGGATGTTTTCTTCTGCCGATGGCAGATGCGGCACCCATAGAGGTGGCATCATCTGGATTGGTGCTCCCGGTTCGATCGTTGCGGGTCCAGTCGAATAGAAGGCTTCGCACCAATGCTGCTGCCAGGGCTGATTTGCTACCTGCCGATGGAAGACCTGCCCATGGAGTGCTGCAGAGCTGCAATTGAGAATTGTCACATAGTCCGCCTCCGGAGCAAGAGATCGTGCGATGACTGCTTGACGAGTCATCTTGGACATCACGATCGCGAACACAAGATCATAGCGACGCTTCCCGAGCAACTTATGAGCATGGAGAAATGAGTAGTGGAACTGAGGGCGATCATAGATTGGAACGTGCAGCGAAACGTGCGGATCGAGCGCAGCAAGGAAATCATTTCGTTGGGATGTGAGCACATCTATTTCTGCATGGGGAACAGCTTGCTTGAGCCATTGCAGGAGTGGTGTGGTGAGTATGTAGTCTCCCAGGCCGTCGTGGCGGAGGATGAGAATTCGCCGAAGAGAGGATGCTGGAATCTTCTCGTCCGGTGAAAATCGTGGTCCGCGTCGGAGGATGTGGTATGCTGCTCGTTTGAGAAGGGGCGGAGATTTTTGCTGAGGAGGGCGATAGAACTGCTGACGAAGCAGTGCAGTAGCGGCCTCGTGCTGAGATGAAGAGATGATGAGCGCGGTGTGTGAAAGGAACGTTCGGAGATCAGTGTCTGCTGGTAGATCGTCGGGGAAAGTGGTGAAGAGCTGCATGGTATACTTTCGTCGAGAAAGACGGGCGCGAAAATACCGCTGCACCAAATACCAGCGGCGCCACCTCAGACCGAGGTAGCGCCGCTTGAACACGTTTCTCGTTTGCTAATCTACCTTGACCACCGCTTTGATCGGTCCCTTCGGCGGACGCCCAGGCCATACACAGATGATCACACCCTCATCCATATCGACAACCGCTTGTACATGCGGCTTCTTCCCGTCTGGATCTTTCCCATTCGGCCAGCAGACTACAACACCGCCACCAACCTGCGACGTATCCGACGAGCTTGGCGGTGCCATCCGGAAATCCGGCAATCCAACTTCACTCGGCTTCGGCAGAGGGATAACGACACCAGCATAGTGATTCTGCCCTGAACCCTGCGGTGGAGCCTGGCGTTGCGTGATTGCTCCCAACGTTTTCCCAGAGGCTCGCCCTGCACCAGATGCTATAGCTGGATTGAAAACATAGCCACTCCATCGTCGTGATCGTGGGCCTTCAGTGGGTGGAGCATTTTCTCGTGCGATCTGCTCATACCCGTGTCCTTCGCCGGATGGCGGAAGGTTACAGATTGGCGGCTCACCACCTTCAGTTGGCTCGATGATGATGTCATGGAGCGGCAGGGCAAGGTGCGTCGGTGTAAATGTACCAATAACCAACAGACCATTTCGCTCGACAATGATTGCTCCCTCTTTGCCTGCATTGTATGCCATTTGTCTAGCCATCAACTGTGGCGGCTGCGTAGTATCACCCGATATTCGGTAGAGGAAGAACCCACCGGTGTAACGTGTCCTATCTACCTGCCCCGCCGTGTCTCCCCCACTGGGTCTGCCTAATCGGGCGTCGTCGGCGTAAAGCCATCGGTCTAGGACGGCCCTACCCGTATTGACACTGAGCTTCATGGGAATGTGGAGGCGGAGGACGTAGAGGAGCGTATCGGGAGCATCCTTAGGCAGTGTAGCCGAGATAGTGGCTCCGTGGTGAAGCAGGTCTTCATAGGGAATGTCCCAGACAACCGCTTGCACTTCCCTTCCTATGTCCCAGACAACCGCTTGCACTTGGCTTCCTGGCTTTACAGGATCCACTGCCATTGGTGGAACAGTAAACCACTCGATTTGACTCAACCCACGATTTCGCCCATACGGGCGACCGTTGAGCAATGCCTGCACCTGCCAGACGTGTCCTGCATAGTTCGGATCGGTTGCATCAGGCCCTAATTGCTCGGTGACAGGCACTTGGTAGCTCGTTGCTGGCACATCTACCTGCAAGCGGATGGGATTGCTCGCCATTGCCTGCGCTGGCGTTTGCCCCTGATACCGCACCTTGAGTGTAACGCGATACTGAAGCCCTGGTGCTGGCGGCGTACTCGGCGTCCATTGCAGCAGCGGCATCACCGGCGCCTGCACACCCCGAATTGGTGAAAGGAGAACCGGCGGATCTGCCAGGATGATAGTGAACGTTCCACAGCCGGGTCTCCCAATCGGTCGCAGCCGAGCATCCAAGACCTGCAAGCAGAGTTGGTAATTCCCAGCAGGCAGTTCTCCGCTCGTCATCACCATCTCAGCGATGCTGCGATCATACTCGATGGCTGGCTCCGCAATCACCTCGCGCCAGGAGAGCGTGCGCACTTCGCCTGGCGACAAATCGAACCGTGGTTGGGCTGGATGACCATTCCGCGTCGTCGCGATCCTGCGTCCATCCCGCTGAAGCTCCGCTGAGATCATCAGCCCAGTGTAGCGTTCCCTCCCGGTATTCTGCACTACAACACGGATGAGGGACTCGTTTTCGCGCCACTCGGCAACCTGCGGCGGCATCTGCTGCGCAAACGGGAGCTGCAGCGTTACCTCGACCTGGGAGTGTGCAACAATTACTCCTCCCAGCAACACCAACACACCCCGGGCAATCTGTGACAGCATAGTGCACCTCATAAAAAGGTTGAACATACTGCACAAATTCCGGTGCCCTTAGACTGCAATTCCCTCCAAATGTTCCTCGCGAGCCATGCATAAAAACACCACGCGGCTCCCCGAAGCCCGAGGAACCGCGTGTGCTATTGGGATACCGCTGCATTACCGGGTCACGAGCAGTTTCTTTGCCGCCACACCAGCAGAGCTGCGCAGAACGAGCATGTACGCACCGCTCGGAAGCTGGCTGACGTCAACGGGCACCGCTGTGGTGCCTGCCGGGAGCGCGGCACCTGCGAGTACCTGCGCCACCGGTCGCCCGAGCGCATCCACCAACTCGATCGTCACGTTGCCGGTTGGATGTGCAGCCTGGACTGCCAACGTTACCACCTCGCTTGCCGGATTGGGAATGATCGAGCCAATCTCAATCCCACGTAGCTGCGATGGTTCCTCATCCCCAGGCTCGATGCCGGAGACAGCACCTTCGAGAATCACACGCCCTTTGCCAATCTCTGCCCCTGTTTCCGCGTCGCGGAGGCGGTATTCGACCTCGACGGCATCGAGTCCATCGCGCTTGGAACCGGCAACGGTCACAAAGAGTGCGCGGAGCACTTCACCCGGTGCCAGCGGACCCTCTATGTGGTACCTACACCGAGTCGGCGGGCCGCTCGTGCACCGGATGGTGATCTGCGGTGCATCCACCGGACCGATGGCGAGAATCTGCGGCACTGTTCCATCCGGTTGCGGAAGAGCGCTCAGCTCGACCTCGATCTGATTGGCAGCTACCGGACCGTTGACAAACGCCATCGCAAAGGTGCGCACATGCGGCGGCATACTCTCGCGGTCTTGAACGAGTGTGCCGCTCGGCGTCGGGCTCTGCCCCTTCCATCCGGGAACGGTGATGGTGCGTTCCTCAATCGCGGTCTGTGATTCGCTTGTCTGGAGGTCGGTTTCCTCGAAAACCAGCACGAGGAGCCGTCGGTGATCGGCGGTATCCGGCAGCCCTTCCTGCCAGATGATGCGATATGCTGCAGTGCCTCTGGTTGGGAAGAGCACCACGCATCCGCCTTCGGTAATCTTCGCGTAGCAATCGTCGCAGGGATCATTGCCACGCAGAACCTTGACCTCTCGTGCTTGGATGCCGCGGAGTTCCAGCGACCGCAGGGCAACTTGTTGCGTGTTGTCCTCGCTGGCTGCAACCGTGCCGGGAATGTCCAGCGCAACTTCTGACTCGGAGATCCGTGTGACGGCAAGCAGATCCCACGGGAACCAGATAATCTTCTTCCGCACCACCGTGTACGTGATCAGCGTATCGCACGTGCGGCAGTCGCAGTCTGTAAAGGTATAGCGCACGGTAAATCGTAACGAATCGCCGCACTTCAATCCCGTGGGAGCCGGGAAGAGGAGATTCAGGCTGAACGATGCCGGTGCGGCTGCCCATCGCACACAACTATCGGGGATGGGTCCCTCCCAGACTACTTGTCGGGAGAAAGGCGAAAGCATCTGGGGTGCGCCCGGTGCAGGAGTGAGCCATGCACCGGTAATGTCCCCGTAGATGCGCTGCCATGCTGCCGGCGGGGATGGGATAATCGGACACCAGCGTTTGAGCTGCGCACTCACAATCGCTGCGGCGAAGCGGTGTATGGGTGCCGGCCCAGCAGTCGCAATACCACTGATCTGCACGGTACCATTGCTAAACCACTTCACCGTGCTTTGAATGCCACGCTGCCAGCCTTCGCAGCAGTTGCGCGGCGTGCTTGGGCACTGCGGCAGTTGAATCCGAGCGGAATCCCGACAGAGGACCACACCCTGTCCTACAACTGCGTAGTACACCGTAATCACACCTGGGGCTGCAGGTGGAAGGTCTGTGAAGGTTGTCGTGATGGTGAAGCTGCCCGGTCCAACCCCGAACGAGGAGGGCACAAACGAGCCTTCCGGTGAATTCATCAGCACCATTGCCTTGCAGGAGATCGTGCCGCTTGCAACGAAGGAATATTGCATGTTGCCTGCCGAATCACGCCCGATGCACTTGATCTCCACTTTGTCAAAGCGTGGGCAGCAGGTATCCTGCTTCGGGCACGGTGGCAGATCCGCGCAGAGAGTATCGCATGGCGTGCAGGCGCCGGTTGCGTCCAGCGTACCGAAGACAAGGCACGCCAAATTATCCTGCGGCGGCACGTCCACGAATGTCAGTGTCAGCGTTGAGGTCCCTGTTGGGATGGCGAAGGTGCTCGGTGTGACCTGCCCCTGCGGTGAACTCACACACCCTTGGGTTGCCGGACCGGGGTTGTTGATCGAGACCGTCCAACGGTACTTGCACCCATCGCCTTTCGGCGTTGAGACAGTGCCAATCGGTGCTGGGAAGCCGTGAGGTTGCACATCGTAGCAACGCGCCGAAGAGTCAATGGAGACGCAGGCAGGAGCGGATTCCAGCGCCCCAATCGCCACATCCTGAATCGTGCTGCTATTGAGCAAGTGTCGGACCGCTCCGCCGGCAGCGAAGGTATTGCACGCAATCTGCCCCGGCTGCGCTTGGGCATCCAGCTTCGCAGCGAATACCACCGTGGGTTGCGAGCTTGCCCCGACTGTGCCGAAGACGAATCCGAGATTCTTATTCCCCGCAGCGATGCCACTGCTCCAACTACCGGCTGCACCGCAGGAGGTTGGGAACAGTGGCGGCGCGCCGATGGCGGTGCTTATTGCATCTGCTCTTACGAGCCCTGACGTCGTGTTGTCTTTGTACGCAGTGCTCGGTGGTGAGCTCAGGAGCGTGCTCTGGTACGTCGCGCTGTATTGGCTTCCGCGCGAGGCGCAGGCTTGGAGAATTTTGCCATCGCTTGCGCCGTTGTCCATCGGGAGCAAATCCACAAAGGTGGCGTGGCGCAGAGGTGCAGTGCCCGCGAGGTTCATCCGCAGGCGGTAGTTGACCGTCGCGCCGGCACTCGCCGTCAGCGAAGATTGCCAGTTGGTCGTATCGCTGGCAACATGCTTTTCGAGCGTAAAGCCCGTCGTTCCAGTCACCAGCAAATACACGGTGTTCGAGGTCACCGGCTGCGGCAGCCCGCCACCAGAGAGCGTGTAGGAGTTCGGGATGTTACCGAGCGCGGCGGTGTCGGTGATTTTGACGTCGAATTCAACCCAGTAGAACGGCACACCCGAATTTCCGTAGTAGCCGCAGCCATTCCAGAAGAGGTTCTGGCACGTCGCCGGGATGGTGATGTTGCTCACCGTGATGGTTTGCCCACTTACTGTGAGCGTCGGCGCAGGCGTCCAGGGACTGGTGCCAGAGGTGGGGTTGCACGGGGTGTTCCACTGGTTGCTGGTGTAAAAGCTCGGATTGCCGACGTACTGCAAACTCGGGTGGAGGTTATCTACCAGCGTTGCTCCGTTGATGGATTGCCCGCCGATGTTCTGCAAGCGGAAGCGGACTCGCACGATTTGCCCTGGCGTGTACGATCCCTGCGGTGAGCAAATCTCCTTGCCGATGCAGGCGGTCGGGGCTGGAGCTTGGACCATGAAGGACCAGCATGCCCTCTGAGGCTGCAAGCCCGGGACCTGTAACCACGCACAGTTCGTGATGGTGCTATTCGGTGTCGCGGTCGTTGAGACGGTGAACGTTATGTTGATGTCCCGACATTGCCCGGGCTGGAGAGAAGTGCTGAGTGTGGCTGTGATTATACCACCACTCTGGCTTACTGTTAACCCCGCAGAAGACGCGATGCTTGTCAGTGTCACACCGCTGGGCAAGGTATCCGTGATGGTCGCTGAAGAAATACTCGTCTGCCCAGTGTTGCAGATTCGAATTGTGTACGTACCGCTACATCCAGGCTGCCCATTGGTGGACCCCCATTTCGCGATCCAAGCTGAGGTCGTTGGCGGTGGTGGCGTCGCTTTCTGCCAACAGATGGTGGTGGATGCTTGGATGGGGCCACACGGATTCTGCGCACTTCCGCTCTGTCCGTTCAGTGTGGCGGTATTCGTGATTTGTGAATTGGCAGGAAACACCGTCGGTGGGTAGTACACCTTCAGCGTGCAGCACTGCGTGTTGAATGGCTGCGTGCCGGAGAGATTGCCGACGTTCCACGTAATCGTCTGCCCGCTCACACTCACAGGACATGAGGCGCTGATAAACTGTGCACCAGTGGGCAGAGCGTCTGTTACTACGCCGTTTACCAAGTTGAGCTGTCCGTACCAGCCCCATTGCCCGGGGTTGTTGGTCACGCAGATCAGGTATGTCGCCGTATCGCCGGGGAACACACGCGGGCAATTCCCGCCGACGTACGTCGAGCCGAGCAGGTGCTTTTGGATGCTCCACGTACTGGCTGCTTGCGCGGTGGTGGATACGAACTGCGTGCAGAATTCACGGAAGACCACTTGCCCGTTGATGAGCACCGAACCGGCAAGGCATACGCGGTTACGTGCGGATGCACCGTTGCACGTCGTGCCATTGGGGAACGACACCACAATCGTCATCGAGCCGGAGCAGCCGTTGGGAAGCGCCCCCCAGCTGACGGAAACTGTCCCATTCGAGCCAGGCGGAGGTGCGTTGGTACTTGTTGGAGGACACGCACTGGTCACCGAAAGACTTTGGAAGACCACAGCCGGTGGCAACACATCAGTAATCGTGACGTTCTGCGTCCCGGCGGGGAAGGAAAAGTAGATCGTGTACGAGAACGTCACCCCGGAGGGAATCTGCGTGTTGCTGACAACCTTCTTGATCCAGAAGCCCGTCAGCGAATCGGAGGCTTCGACGATGTTCGTACTCTGCGCAGATAGCCGTGGGGCAAGTGCGCTCAGAAGGAGCAAGCCGAGCAGCAGCACAGCCCTGGAGAAATGCCGCTGAAGGGAACGCTGCGCATAAAGCGCGGAAGCGGAACTTTTCTGTGACCACATCATGGGGACACCAACTGAGAAAGTGGAACAAAACCCTCATCACATTGCACTCAAGGTGAACACGCGAAGTGGTGTCCCCCTCGGATGCACAGGGCGCGTATACACACGTTCGGCACCTGGTGTTCCCGACGCCCAGTCAAAAATAGGAATTTGACAAAAAAACGGGCAGCCCTCTGGAGAGAGCTGCCCGTTGAGTTGAGAGATGTGCTGCTACCGCACGATGCGGAGCGGTGCGGTCAGCAAACCATCACTGGTGCGGAGCCGCAGGATGTAGCTGCCCGTGGGCAAATCTGCCGTGCTCATGCCGAAGGAGTTCGGTCCTGCCGGCATCCAGCCCAGTTCGGCTTTGAGCTGGCACTTGCCAAGCAGGTCGCAGAGCTCGACCGTAACTTCGCTCGGACGTGCTAAGACGTACTCGACCCGCACTTCCTCAGCTGCTGGATTCGGCACGACCTGCAGGATACCGCTCGAGCCACCTGCGGGCTTGACGATCTCGACTGGTACCGAGGTCACCTGCATTGCCGCCTTCGCCGTGTCGCTTGCGATGGGGTTCCCATCGGCATCGTAGAACGTTACGGCGACACGCGGGGTGTCTTGTCGTGGCTCGTTCGACGCCAGCGTCGCCCGCAGGATCCATGGACTCTTGATTGGCGTTGTATCCTGCTTGCACGGTTGTAATTCGACAAGTGCCCACCGAGCAGCATCCGCTTTCGTGAGTTTGACACTACCAACCCAGCCGAGGTAGCGACCCGACTCGCGTTCATCTTGCGTCAAGTGGTCTTCGATGCTTACACCAACGACGTCCCACCCCCGGCTGACCGGCACCACCGTAGCATTGCAAGCGTGGAGTTCTGGCTTCCCAGGCACCAAATCACGGCTAATCTCTACCTCCATCAGCCTGGCAGTGCGTAGCAACAATGCGGGTTGCCCGATGACAACGCCGGGTGGAGAAATGATCAAACATTGCTTCGGATTCTGCTTGGCGCACCAGTTCGGATAGGTGAGCACGCAGGTATCCCCATCGCAGTGGATTATAGTGAGCGTCACACTTCCGGTCCAGTTGCAGGTGTAATCCACACCGAGGTTGAATTGAACGGTGTTATTTGCAGCTGCGCCTTGCGGTGCAGTTGTACCAGGAGCACAAGCCATCGAAATTTGGCTATATGGTGGAGTGCCGCTGGTTGTGTACAACCAGCTGCGGTTCCCGTTATCAACCATCAAACCACCACCCGTCCACACGTAGGTCGGCGCGCACGGTTGAGGACTCAACGAAATGTTGACCTGCTTGATCGGGGAGGCAGGTTGCTTTTGGTTGAAAACCTTAAATGTACGCCAGGACTGCTGGAGGTTGTTGAAGATGAAGGGGGTCACCGCCAGGCTATCGCACTTGGTGATGGGAGCGCGCGCACAGCGGAGAGTGAGCGTATCGTAGCAAACCTTGTTGGGACCGTGCTGGATCGCCAAGTAGAGCGTCACTACACCGCTTGCAGTCGTCGGTGTGACCTCCAGTGCGAGATTCATCGGACTATTGGTACAGGCAGGCGTGAACGTAATGGTTCCACTTGTCTGTCCGTATGGGTTGGGATACGAGGCAGTGCAACCGGTGAAGTTCGTAATGCTCTCCATTGTCCCACCCGAGAGCGACCAGTTGATCTGGGTGACCCCGATGGGGCTTGTCACTGGGAAAATTGGAATCGTGAACTGGCAGCAGGCACTATCAAGCCGGGGCTTCCCAATCGTATCGCACGGTGGCGGTGCGGTGCAGTTGAGAAAGTCGTACTGCAAGACCTGACCTTGGGCAATCGTCACGATGTAAGGGCCACCCGAGGGCGTTGATGGCGTAAAGCCTGGCTTGACTTGCTCGGTGAGCGTATAGGTTCCTGGGGGCACCTGGATGCTATACCAGCCATCGCTTCCAGTTGTTGCTGTGTAGGTATTTCCACCACCGGTTGCCGTTATCGTCCACCCGCTGAGTGCTGGCTCGCCTTGGTCAATCCTGCCGTTGCAGTTGAGGTCGTGGATCTTTTGCCCCACAATCCAACATTGCGACTGGCTGCAACAGGTATCAGCAAGCAACGTAGCCGCTAGACCAAGCGCTGTGATACTACCCGCAATGTCGAGCCCAAAAGCCACATTAAACGTGTTTCTTACGAAAACACGGATACAGCAGGTACCACTCTGCAGGCTCACTGTATCCCGATAAATCCGAGGTTCTGTCCTGAACCAATTGTGCGTGTAATTGGGCGTGCGATTGGTCATTCTTTGTCCGCAGACGAGGATGGAGTCTATGACGTCGTCTGCAAGCACCTGCAACTCGACAACGGCACGAGTTTGCCCTTCGATGCAGAAGCAACGCTCGAAGACATAAACTCCATTTGTGCTATTGTCCGCACTGTTGTACACGGCAATCCATTGAGAGCCAGGTAATGGATTTGACCATGCCTTATGCTTCTGAATCACACTTGCAGGGCGCGGTTCATTAGTATTCGGCAACGGGTCGGAGATGACAATCCAGTTGGGGTCGTAGGACGTTGGGGTAATCGGAATCACCGAACCAGTCGCGGGGTTGAAGCCTGTGCTGATGTTGATGGATGGGACAAGGCAGCCCCCCTGGAACCCTACATCGCTCGTTTCACACTGACCGACGACAACGAGCCATCAAAGCGTTTGCTCGTTCGCATTTCGGAACGTCACACGAAACTGATGTGGAGCTGGACCACTGACGTACAACCTTCCGATTGGGTATGCTGAAGTCGAGATCGGATAGCTCCCTGGTCCAGTCAAAAACCACCATGCACCGCTGCTATTTCCAACAGCGACGGTTGGTGAAATCGGTGCTGCGTACCAGATTTGCGTTGACGAAGCGATGGGATCAAAGCGAACGGAATAGACATCGTTCCGACTGTTGAGGAGTTCGACGCGGTAGATGCACCGCTCGACAAACTGATTTGCCGTAATGATAACGGTATCCTTGCCGATTGGGATGATGTTGACGCTGACGCCGCACGGCTGCTGTGCGTGCAACGGCATCGTAAGCAGCACTGCTGCAATGGTGACTCCCCAGCGGAAGCCACGACGAAGCACTTCAAACAGAGCATTCATGGTTGAACTTCAGGTTGTTGAACATTGGTTGAACAAACAAAGAGATGTTGCATGCTCTACCTCCCACACGCTGCATCGGATCTATCAGATGCTTCAGTGTAGCCCCTATCCTCTGGAGGAGGCCTTGGCTTACTCCAAAAGCAGAATAATTCTGCGCATCGCAAGTCTGCCATGCGCCTTCTCTCACGCGCGGCAAGGATCGCTGCGCTGCGCAAGAACCACCACCGCTGTTGCATCGGTACGCCTTGCAATCTTTGTGCGTCAAAGACCGCGTACACCGCAAGTTTGTTCCTCCAACCCTTCCTGCGCAAAATATACAAAACCAATTCACAAATCGCTTCAGTGATTTTGCACTTCGCAGGTGCGTGCGAACGTTATTCCTCTCGATAAAGCTGCACCAGATGCTGCACAACGCCAGGGTCGGCGAGTGTGGTTGTGTCGCCGAGGACGCGTCCTTCGGCAATATCTCGTAGCAATCGGCGCATGATTTTTCCAGAGCGTGTCTTGGGAAGCTCCGCAGTAATGTGCACCTCCGCTGGCCGTGCCAGTGCGCCGATCCGCGTGGCGACGTAGTCTTTCAATTCCTCGGCAAGTCCTCCCTGCATCTGGAAGGATTCCCGCACGGTCACAAATGCAACCGGTACCTGTCCCTTGACTGCATCAGTTCGACCGATCACCGCTGCCTCGGCAACTGCCGGATGCTCAACGAGGATGCTTTCGAGTTCCATCGTGCTAAGCCGATGCCCTGCGACATTGAGGACGTCATCTGTTCGTCCAAGAAGCCAATAGTAACCGTCTCTATCGCATGTGGCTGCATCACCAGTGAAATACTTGCCTGGAAAGCGTGACCAGTACGTTTCCACATAGCGCGCGTGGTCGCCCCAGATTGTGCGCGACATCGCTGGCCATGGATGCTCCAGGACCAAATAGCCGCGCCTACCAGGAGTCACCCGATCGCCGCTATCGTCGAGCACAGAGGCGCGGAACCCTGGCAGTGGTCGTGTTGCTGAACCTGGCTTGAGTGGTGTTATTCCAGGCAGTGGAGCAATAACGATACACCCAGTTTCCGTCTGCCACCACGTATCCACAACGGGGCAGCGCTTGCCACCGATGTGCTCCCAGTACCACATCCATGCTTCTGGATTGATTGGCTCTCCGACGCTGCCGAGCAGCCGAAGGCTTTCGAGATTGTGCCGCTGCACGTACTCCTCGCCCCAGCGCATCATCGTTCGAATCGCTGTCGGTGCGGTGTAGAGGATCGTCACACCGTACGTTTCAACGAGTGCCCACCACCGATCCCGATCGGGATAGTCCGGAGCTCCTTCGTACATGAGGACTGTCGCGCCATTGGCAAGCGGCCCATAGACGACGTAGCTATGGCCGGTAATCCAGCCGATGTCTGCAGTGCACCAGTACACGTCATCATCGGCGATGTCGAAGACCCAGTGGGTCGTCGCAGCAACACCTGTGAGATACCCAGCAGTAGTATGAAGCTGCCCTTTGGGTTTTCCTGTCGTCCCGCTCGTGTAGAGGATGAATAGTGGGTCTTCGCTCTCCATCACCTCCGGAGGACAACTCGGTGGGACCTCCTCCATGAGACGATGCCACCAGTGATCTCGCCCACTCTGCATCGGAACATGTGTGGCGTCTTCCACTCCACGATGGACGACAACTACATGCCGAATGCTTGGGCACTGCTCGAGCGCTCGATCAGCGTTGCGCTTGAGTGGAATGATGCTCCCCCGTCGCCAGCCACCGTCGGCGGTAATGAGCACGCTGCTCTGGGAGTCATTGATTCGTTCGCGGAGAGCCTCAGCGGAAAACCCACCGAACACAACGCTATGGATCGCGCCAATTCGGGCACACGCAAGCATTGCAATAGCAGCTTCGGGAATCATGGGTAGATAGATCGTCACTCGATCCCCTTTGCGTACACCGAGCGAGAGCAGGACGTTCGCAAAGCGCTGTATCTGGCGATAGAGGTCGTAGTAGGTCAGCACGCGCACATCCCCTGGTTCGCCCTCCCAGATGATCGCCGCTTTGTTTCGGCGCCATGAGTGAGCGTGCCGATCTACACAGTTTGCTGCTGCGTTGAGTTTGCCATCCCCGAACCACTCCACCCACGGCGGCTGCGTTCCGGGAGCAGGCGGCTGCCAGCGGAGCGCTCGCGAGGGTAGCACGATCCAGGTAAGATACTGCCGCGCAACCTGCAGCCAGAATTCAGCGTGGTTGCCGTGCGCGCTGCCATCGAAATCAATCTGCAACGGCGTCCGACGCTGCCAGTGATCGAGCTGAATGACTACATCGCTCGAAAAATCAAGAGCGGAACCATGCTGCTGCTCCATCGGTGCTCCGGCTAAGTGTACTCTCGGGCAAATTTAGCGACGCACATTAGAACGACCACTGCAGCTCCACACCAACCGTGCGCGGCTGTGGGGGACCCCAGATGTAATTGCTATCGCGGTAGCGCCCGCGGTCGAAGTCCCGCTGGTATGCATTGAACATGTTGCTAATTCGCGCGCCGAGCGTGAGAGCGCTGTTGCCTTGGAGCAATGCTCCCAGACGATACCGGACACTGGCACTGCAATCAAGCATTGATGGTGTTCGCACAAGTCGGTCACCATTGGCTGCCATGTGTGGAACGAACATCGCACCAGTCAGCACTGCTGACGCCAGGCATTCCCACTGGTCACCAATTGGGATACGCAACATTGCCGAGCCATACAGGTCCGGTGTGCGCAGGAAGCGGGGTTCCGGTGGCATCTGCTTGGACCACGCGACAGGCTGATCGTACCAAGAACGCTGCAGCGTGAACGTTACCACCAACTCGAGGTTGTTCCATTCGAGTTGCCCCTCGCAGCTTACGCCGACTACGCGAGCGCCAGAGCCATTGGTACGTAGCAGAATGCGATTGCCGATCGAATCGAGGCCATCGTCGGTTAGCACGAATGGATCGCGCAGAGACGTGCCGAAGCCATCGAAGCTCAGCTCGGCGATGTACCCATCTCCTTGGAAGCGATGTGTCATCGAAAGGGATAGGCTCTGCGCCGATTCTTTTCGGAGTTGTGGATCGAGACGGATCAGCGAGACGCCTCCGCTTGCGAAGGCAATGTGCATATCGGTTTCGAAGGCTTGCGGAGCACGGAACCCTTCACCGTAGTTGAGACGGAACTCCCACCGTTCCGACGGGCGCCAGAGAAGTCCAGCCCGCCAGAGGAGCACTGCTCCACGGATCGCATCGTGCCAAGCCAGGCGAAGTCCACTGACTGCAGAAACACGCGGCAGGATTTCCTCATTGACTTGCGCAAATATCCCTCCCTGCCCAAGCTGCTGATCAATCTTGTACCCGTACGCTTCGATCGCATCACTGGTACGATCGAATTGATACTCCGCTCCAATTGTCGTGCGAAGTGGCAGGTGAAACGTCCCTTGCCAACCGACAATTCCATACATGCTCCGAGTTCGTCCCCAACCATCTGCATGGTCTACGCCGGTATAGTGGACCCTCGTTGTTGCATTGGTTGCAGCGTAGAGTTCCCAGCGATGCTGGCCGACGTGCGCAGTGTAGCTCGCTGTGAAAAACAGAATGTCGTGCAGGCGATATTCCGCTTGATCGGCACGGTCTGGGGGCTGATCGAGGAGATTGCCTCCACGCCGTTCTTCGTTGATGAACGCAAGGCTGGTATAGACCCTGCCGTTGCCAAGTCCAAATGAAGCGTTTGCACCAATTGCAACATTCCGAAGTCGAGCAAGTTCAGTGTAGCCATCACCATTGGCATCATATCCTCCGCGAGTGCGATAGTGTGCGGTCAATGCGAACGCATTCTCTTGGCCACTGCGATGCATGACAGTTGCATTTGTCGCGAGTTCCACTGTGGCACTACCGATGAGATTCAGATTCGATGTGACAAAACCACCTTGTTCCCATGTATCCCGCGTTACAAGATTGATCACTCCCGCAATCGCTGATGAACCATAGAGTACCGATGCTGCCCCGCGCATCACTTCGATCCGCTCGAGCATCGCGGTTGGGAATTGTTCTAATCCGTAGAGCGAAACAAGGGGAGATACAATCGGACGTCCATTGACAAGAATCTGCGTGTACGCACCAGCCAAACCGTTCAACCGTACTTGCGAATAGTTACACGTCTGGCAGTTGATTTCTGTCCGCACGCCAGGAACGTAACAGAGGGTCGAACCAACCGACGGCATCCCAAGACGACGGAATAATTGCTTGGAGAGGACACTTACCATCGACGGCGACTGGGAGCGCTCGATCGGGGACCGTTCTGCTGTAACGATGATTTCATGCACATTGTAACTCGGGTGGTTAGCGCTACTATCCTCCGAATCATGTGAGGTTCCAAGACATGCAGTGGAAAGTAAAATCATTCCAGCTACGACACAGATTGAGAATGCCATATTTGCCTACACTAATAGTTGCAATTAGTCATGGCTAAAATACGGCAACGCTCGTCCACGGCTATTTTTGCTTTGCAACGTAAACCCCGACACGCTGTGTCATGCCGACACTCTCCCAGGAGAATTACCTGAAAGCCATCTGGCACTTAGCGTCGGAAGGGAAAGTCACACTCCAGCGGCTGGCGTCGCATTTGGGTGTTAGTCCCGCATCAACTCTGGCAATGGTGCGCAAGTTGGCCGCTGCCAACCTTGCTACCTATCACCGGAATTCTGGGGTGAGACTGACGGCGAAAGGCCGCACCTTGGCACTCGACGTCGTCCGGCGACATCGCCTGTGGGAGCTATTTCTCACAACCAAGCTCGGGTACCGCTGGGACGAAGTTCACCGCATCGCCGAGGAACTCGAGCACATCAACATCCCTGACCTTGCGGACCGGCTCGATGCATTTCTGGGATTTCCGACCTACGATCCGCATGGCGACCCAATTCCTCAGCGTGATGGAACCCTTCCTCCGCAGTCGAAGCAGACCCTGGCAGAGCAACCGCCGGGTCGTTACCAAATCGTCGGACTCAAGAGCACACACGAAACTGTACTGGCTCAACTCGCGCACGTGAAGCTTGCATTAGGTCAAGTCGTTGAACTGCGTGCGCGATTGCCCTACGATGGTACAGTGGTGCTCCAGATTGGGAGGCGACAGCAGCACCTGAGTAAACAGCTCGCCGAACAGCTGTTGGTGACACCATCAGCGTAAAAAAAAATCCTTTGCCTCGGCATAGCCTCTGACACTATCTTTGCACTGTCCAGCCGGCGCATTCATTGCAGCAAGAATGTGCCACCTCAGTTGCAAACCGCTTGCGGAATATCGCTCATGGAGGCGTTGACGTCGGACCGTGATATTGCGGCCGATCCGACTCTTGCGTCGTTGCTCGAGCGTGCACCCGATGATGCCACTCGTATCGAGCTGCTCATTGCGCGTGCGCGTCAGCTGCAATCGCAACACCCTCAGCAGGCGATTGCCTACGCACACCGCGCCCTGGAACTTGCCGAGCAGCATTCCTTTGCCAAAGCCATCGCTGAATCGAAGGCGGTCCTCGGATACGCTGCTGCCGCAAATGCAGAGTTCGAGCGCGCCGTCGAGCAACTCGAAGATGCGCTGACCAGCTATGCTCAACTCGGAAACCGTGACGATGCCATCCATGTGGCCTCGACACTGGCTGGGCTTTACTTCAAACTTTCCCGCTTCGATAAAGCACTCCTGCATCTGCACAATGCCCTCTCGCTGTGCGAGCAAAGCAACATCGTACAGCCACTGGCTGCACTGCACTCGAATATTGCGTCTATTTACCAAGAGCTCGGACAGCTCGACTTAGCACTCGAGCACTACCTCAAAGCGCTCGACATCAAAGAGCAGCATGGAAAAGCACCCGTCAGCATCGCGGTGACCATCAACAACATTGCAAGTGTTTACTTCCGTCTCGGCCATTTCGAAACCGCACTCGACTACACACAGCAAGCGCTTGCGTGGCTCGAACACGAAGGACAAGAGCAGGAGCTTCTTGCCACACTCGAGAATATGGGGCGAATCTTCCTGTCCATGCAGCGCTACGACGAAGCTTTAGAGTACCTGTCCAAAGCACTGAGCAGAGCGTACCGAATTGGTGCTGAATACAACATCGCGATGGCAATCTTTTTGATCGGGAAGGTTCATCGTGCTCGGGGGGACTCCGCAACGGCACTCTCATACCTGGCAATGGCGCTGTCATTATTCCGGAAATTGAATGCTCAAAGTGAGGTCTCGTATGTCCTGGATGCCATCGCTCAGTGCTATCGCCTCCACAACGCACCCCGACGCGCCCTTCGCTACTATAAACAGGCAATCGAAGTGGCACGCCAGACACAGTCCACGCTTTTGGAGGCCGAGCTTGCGGAAAATGTCTCGCAGATCCTCGAAGAACTCGGGCACTACCAAACGGCATTGGTGTTTTTCCGGCGGAGTACAGAGCTGCGACGCCGCATCCTTGCAGACGACGCGCAGAAGCTTATCGCTGTCATGGAAACCCGCCACAAAATCCAGCAAGAAGCCCGCGAAAAAGAAATCTACCGACTCCGCAGCGTCGAGTTAGCCAATGCACTCAGCGAGCTTCAAGAAAAAACTGCTGCCCTTCAATCCGCCTACGAAGAACTCGAGCAGCAGCAAGCAATCACCGCACAAATCAACACGCAACTCCAGCAGGCCAACGAGCGACTGGCCACACTCGACCGCGAACGCAGTGAACTACTAAGTATCGTCACCCACGACTTGAAAAATCTCGTCGCCAGCATCAAAATCTCCGCCGAGACGCTCCGCCACCCCAAAGTCGTCAACAAACTCGATCAGGTGCAGAAGCTGGCAGCACGCATCCTGGAAGTAACAGACAACATGCAGCACCTAATCACCTCCCTGCTCGACGTCAGTGCACTCGAAGCAGGCAAACTCAGCGTCCACCTTCAACCAGTGGCAGCGCATTCTCTTGCGTCGAAACTTGTCGAACGCTACCAACCGCACGCCAGCGCAAAAAGCATTACGCTCCTTGCCAGTCTTGACCAATGCTGGGCAATGGCAGATCCTGTCCGCTTAGAGGAAGTCTTCGATAATCTCCTTTCCAACGCGATCAAGTACACCCCACCTGGTGGCGAAGTCCGCATCCTCCTCGGCCAGCGCGGCGATGCAGTCCGCTTTGTCGTCAGTGATACAGGCCCGGGGTTTACAGACCAGGATAAACAAAAGCTCTTCACGAAATTCCAGCGGCTGTCGGCTCGGCCGACTGGAGGCGAAAGCTCAACCGGTCTTGGACTTGCGATCGCTAAACGACTCGTCGAACTCATGCACGGCCGGATTTGGCTCGAAAGTTCTCCGGGCGAAGGAGCGATTTTCTACGTCGAAGTCCCCTCGGCGGAGCAATCGGCCAGCGATACAGTTGCATAAAACCTCCACCGTAATTTGCACTGGCAAAACCACGTGCAATCTCCACAGTCTCGTTATGCGTGCCGTCATCCCTGTTGCTGGCTACGGAACGCGGCTCCGTCCGCACACATACACCGTCCCGAAAGTTCTGCTCAACGTTGCAGGCAAGCCAATCATCGCACACATTCTCGATGCTCTCATCAGCCACGGCATCACCGATGCAACGTTCGTCGTCGGTCCAATGGGCGAACAAATCGAACAGTACATCACACGTCGCTATCCTTCCCTTCGCGCAGCGTTTGTCGAACAAGCCGAACCGCTCGGTCTGGGCCATGCCATTTGGTGTGCACGCACAACGTTCGATCATGAGCCAATCATTATCATCCTGGGCGATACAATCTTCGATGCCGACTTAGAGCGCTTTGTGCACTCCCCTACAAGTGCAATTGGTGTCAAAGAAGTCGAAGATCCACGCCGCTTCGGCGTCGTCGAAATTGCAAACGGCACGATCGTCCGTCTGGTTGAAAAGCCCTCTGATCCGCCCTCGCACCTTGCAATTGTGGGACTCTATCTTATCCGCAACAGCACGCTGTTGGTCGAATGCTTGGAGCATCTCATCGCAGAAGACATCCGAACCAAAGGCGAATATCAGCTCACCGATGCCCTCCAGTGCATGATCGATCGAGGCGAACGCATCACCGCATTTCCCATCGAGGGTTGGTACGACTGTGGTAAACCAGAAACGCTGCTCGAAACAAATCGCTTCCTCCTGGAGCGATACCAGCAATCAGTTCTACCACCAACCGATGCAATCGTTCTGCCACCCTCCTACGTTGCGCCAACTGCTACCATCGAACGCTCGATTGTTGGTCCGTATGCGACGATCGGGGACGGCGCAATCGTCCGTGATGCACGAGTAGCAAATTCAATCATCGGTGCAGGAGCCCGCGTATCAGCAGTTGTGCTCAATAACTCGATCATCGGCAACAACGCTACCGTCTGCGGGAGCTTCCACACCCTCAACGTGGGCGATTCCAGCCAAATCAGCTACGCTTGACGCCAACGTAAATGTACGAAGCTCCTCCCAGGAGTGGGTATGCATCAATACGTGCGAACGCAGCAGTATCAGCCATCATCGCCATAAACGCTTCCCCAGAAGGAAATGCAGCTGCAGTCCGAGGTAAGTACTCGTATGCACTCCGGTCCCCAGTGACAAGCTGGCCGATCATGGGCACAATGCGGCGCGTATAGAGTGCATGCAATGCTCGCAGAAGAGGATGCTGCGGCATCCCAGTTTCCAGAATTACAACGCGCCCCCCAGGCTTTGCCACACGCGCCATCTCCGCAAGCGCACAGAACGGATCATCGGCGTTGCGAACGCCATAGCCGCAACTGACAATATCGAACGTCGCATCCGCATAGGGCAAGGCGAGCATGTCCGCATACTCGATCGAAAGGTTCGGGTGCACACGCTCGACTTTGCACCGGAACACATCGAGCATCGGCTCGCAGATATCGGTGGCGACGACTCGCCCGGATGGTCCAACAGATCGGAGGAATTCAATTGCGAAATCGCCCGTTCCCGTTGCACAATCGAGCACGTGCATGCCGCACCCTGCGCCACTGAGCCAGACAGCGCGCCGACGCCATCGGCGGTGCAATCCCGCTGTGATGATCGTGTTCGCGCGGTCGTAGCGCTTTGCGATGCGAGCGAACATCTGCTCGACAGTAGCGCTCATTGCTCTTTCGATCCTCGTTGTCCGATCCAACCGATCAGCACCAAGAGAAGCATCTTGGCTGCTTCGAACGCTGTCGCCCACGCATGGACACTCGATGGTTCTGGCTGGATTCCCTCCAGCAAAAGCTTCGCTCGCACCGCAAGGAGAGGAACAACGATCGCATGCTCGGCACCCACGATGAGCCCGAGCCCACCAACGGCAATCATCAATGCTTTCCCTTGCAACAGTATTGCTGCCGCCATCAGCAGAACAAGCAAGCAAAGCTCAACGTATGCCAGCGCATGAAAGATCGCCACGCCGAGCATCGCAGCACCATCGCGCGTAATCGGTGGAGTGCGGAAACGTATCGGGGTTTCGATCAAGGAAATGCCAACAGCGATTCCCAGCCAGAGCCAGGGAACAACCCGCACCATAGCCGCGGCGAAGGATCGAAACTGTGCAGGGAGTATTGAACGCTGCGCTGCCATTGCTATCGTTACACCGTTATTCCGTTCCAAAGGCACGGTCGCCTGCATCGCCAAGACCGGGGCGAATATACCCGCGCTGGTCGAGCTCGCGATCAATCACTGCAGTGACAATCCGCAGCGCTGGATAACTGGCAGAAAGCCGCGCAATACCTTCGGGAGCAGCCAACACGCACGCAAGCGTAATGTCACGTGCGCCGGACTCGAGCAATACCTCGACTGCCGCAGCTGCACTCCCACCTGTGGCAACCATCGGATCGAGCAGCACGACGCTGGAGTGCTCGTCAAGTGGCGGCAATCGTCGGTAGTACTGCTCTGGCTGCAACGTGGCTTCGTCACGCCGTAGCCCAAGATAACCTACACGTGCTCCAGGCGCCAGCTCCAGCATTGGCTCAAGCAGCATCAGCCCTGCTCGGAGAATTGCCACTGCGACAATTGGACGCGCAACGATCGAGCACGTCGCTTCCTCAAGTGGAGTTTCGATGTTCGTTTGTTGAGTCGGCAGATGCTGCGTCGCTGCAAGGCAGACATGAAGCCCGATACGATGCATCGCGCGGCGAAACGTTGCACGATCGCTTCGCCGATCGCGTACGATCGCCACATCGTGCAAACAGAGCGGGTGCTCAACGACGATCAGCATGTTCTACCACTTCGGAAAGTACAGCAGCGTAAAGCGCGGGATTGAAAAAAATGTCGAAATCGTGGCAATGTAGCGCTCGCCGTTGCTCATCGTGACAAAGCGCCGCTCATCGGCAAGCATGAAGTTGAGCCGCCACTCTCCACCTGGGACAATCATCCCGAATGGAGTTGGAATGTTGATGAACAGCCCAATGCCTGGTGTTATACAGATGTTCGGAGCACTCAACGGCGAACCATCGCGACTAATCCACACACTTCCAGCCCCTCCAAAACCGTAAAACACAACACGGCTGTAGGGATTGAGCATCCAGCGCGCACCGAGCTCGAGAAAGTGATAGCTATCGGGGTTCTGCTGTCCATAAGGGTTTGTGACTGGATCATAGACCACTTTGCGGTTGACCGAGTAGAGGTACGCAGCTTCCACCATCAGCCGGTCGGTGAGTTCCCAGACGGCAAGTCCGCCGAAGGCAGGAATGCCCTCGTAGGAAAGTGGTTGGGTGCGGTTGAGTGCTTCGAACGTTTGCGTCTCGACAATTGTATTCGGTCCAACAAGCCCACCGAACCCAACGACCCGTGGATAGGGATGAACGTATTCAAACTCTGCGGAATCTGCCTCCTGGTCTTGCTGTGCTGGATGAGCAGCTCCAACACTCGCCAGGAAAACGAGCATGCCGATGACTGCAAGGTTGAATAGCCGCTTTGCAGTTGCAGTGGTGGTCATCACAATTTCTTCAAGGGTGGTTTGGCGGATTACAGCAAGGCGCTCAGCAATCATGCGAACAAATGCAGGTTCGTTTCGCTTGCCGCGGTGCGGCTCTGGAGTCATGTACGGCGAATCGGTCTCGAGCATGAACCGATCGCTCGGTACAGCGCGCAGGAGCTCGACATCCGACCATCGCCGGAACGTTATGTTGCCAGTGAACGAAACGCAGAACCCAAGCGCGAGTGCACGTTCGAGCACAGGAAGTGGCGACGTAAAACAGTGGAGCACACCCCGAAGACTGCCGTCTTGCTCTTGCTCGAGCAGCTCGAGGACATCATCGTCTGCCTGGCGATTGTGGATGATGACCGGCATGCCTGCGTGCTTTGCAATTCGGAGTTGCGTGCGGAAGACCTCACGCTGCACTGCAGGGGGCGCATAGTCGTAGTAGTAGTCCAATCCAATCTCACCGACGGCGACGACCTTCGGGGCTGTAACGCTACGTTCGACTTGCTCCAATAGTGCAGGTGTTGCGCTTGCTGCGTGGTGTGGGTGAATGCCGACGGCGCGATAAATCCATGGGTATTCTGCCACAAGCTGCTCGGCCACCGCTGTGCGCTCAATCGTGATGGCGGGGATGATGATCGCTTCGATGCCTGCTGCCCGTGCTCGCTGGAGCACCGCGTCACGATCGGCATCGAAGGCTTCTGTATCAATGTGCGCGTGGGTATCAACCATAGCAGCGCTCGTAACGGAGAATGCTGCAAATCATTGTAGCAATCGGCTCGCAATCAGTCCGCCAATGACCACAGCCAAGCCAATGCGGTACACCGCGAACACCGCTAACGAGTGTCGCCGAAGGTAGGCAAGCAGAAACGCGATCGAAACGTAGCCACTGAGCGCTGCGGTCAACGTGGCGATGCTCAGCAGCCAAAGGTCATTGAGCGGAAGCATCCGAAGTGCATGCACAAGTTCCAGCATACCACTGGCAAGGAGTGCAGGGATACTGAGCAAGAATGAAAATCGGGCTGCCGCCGCTCGCTCGATGCCAATGAGCATTCCAGCACTGATGGTTGTCCCAGAGCGTGATGCCCCGGGGATTAGCGCTAGTGCCTGCGCTACCCCGATAATGAGCGCATCGGTGATGGTGAGCGATTCTATCGGACGTACCCCCCTCCGCCGATCAGCAACGAGCATCACTACCGCAACTGCAACGAGCATCACTGCGATGATCAACGGATCTTTTGTGAGGTTCCCTTCGATGATCTTGCGAAACGCAAGCCCAAGCACCCCGATCGGCACACTGCCAACGACAATGAGCCAGCCCAGCCGTGCAAGGGGCGATTGCGCAAACGGCTGCTTCCGCTCCCGAAATGTTTCGACCGCCATTGCTGTGGCGATCGAACGGATGTCACTCGCAAAGTAAACAAGCACGGCAAGGAGCGTCCCAAGCTGTACCACAGCCATCGTAGCCGTCCACTGCTCCGGACGGCGGAGATCGAGCATGCCGCTCAGGTGCCCAAAGATTGTCATATGTGCGGTGCTACTGATGGGAATGAACTCTGTCAAGCCCTGGATCAAGCCCAGCAGGACTGCAAGGAGAATAGACATGGAGATGCTGTGCGATTTTCATAAGCAGGGAGCAAAGTTACAAGGATGATGGCGCCGCCCCATGTTTGGCAATCACTCAAATCGGAGGAGGAATTGCTCGCTGATGAGCGCTGCAGCCGTCAATCCACAGAGAGCGCCCAGGACGCCAATCTGCAGCGGTGCTGCTGGGGTCAGGAAAATTCCCAGTGCTGTCCCGATGAAAAACCCACCGACACTTCCCACTGCAACTCTGCTTCCGCTACGGGGATGACTTCCTCGAACCGTTGCAACATATTCCAACGGGATTGCAAGCGTATCGCGCTCACCGGCCAATTCAAGCGCCCGCGCTGTCAGTCGAGCGCGACGGCGTTGCTGGAGTGCCGGTGAGGTTGCACCGCCGCGCAGCTCCACTTCAACATCTGCACCTTCGAGCAGCACGTTCAGTCTTGCAAGGGAAGCACTGTCGAGCTGGTGGCGATGGATTACCACGTGCGTCGTGCTGCAACCTCCCACCAGGACGGCAGCAACAATGCACACAAGGACATACGGCAACTTTCCTGCAAGAGTGCTATGGTGCATACGTTCTCAAAGTTAGGGTTTTGCGTAGTCGGTTACGTCTCTCTCCATAGCACGTTTCGATGGCAATCATACCTTCGAGGGCATTGCAGCAGCATTTCAGAATTGACACCAGCCGCCGATACTGCATATGAGGCATCCTCTGCATGCAGTGATGGATCAACAGACTGCATCGAACAACGTGCTACGACTTCCTGATCAACCGCGACTCTGGAACGAGCTCCAGGTCAATCGCTACGAGTTTCCCGTTTACGCCCTCGGGACCGATCCCGAACAAGCTCGATCAGCAATCGTGTGTGTGCACAACCGTACAAGTAGCCCTGAGCGTTTTATCAGGCTTGGGCAGTCTCTCCTGGCGCACGAAGACGCTGGCAACGTCGCAATCATTGCACTTGGTGCACCGGAGTACTCCACGTTCTGGTATCCCAAAGAAGCATTTGATTCTCCACTAGAAACCCAGCATCCCTACCTGGAATTCAGCTTAGCAGCGCTCGAGCAGCTGTGCCTCCGCCTTGCCGATCATATCTCGATCGAGGACGTCTCGCTCTTTGGGTTTGCCGATGGCGGCTGTCTTGTGCTCGAGTACATGGTGCGGTGTGGCTATCCGCTCAATGCTGTTCTGGCACTTTCCGGTGTCCTCCTTGGATCCAGCCTCGAATCGAGCGACCGCTTTAGTACTGCATCAACACGAACGAAAGTGCTGCTGACGATCGGCGGAGGAATTTCTGCAGCGCTCCGCGTCCGATTCCGTCAAACGGAGCAACTCCTCAAACAGTTCGGCTACAAAGTCATCGCACTCAGTTACGAGCGCCGCCCCGACACAATCGCACCCGATGAGTTAGCCATGGCACGCAACATCATCTACGGGACCTTCGCAGCAGAGTAGCGCGTTCATCCCCGCCGCAATCGCCGTTCGAAATGAAATTCCAAATAGCGCTCGACGATACCTCTGCACTCTTCAAGCACGCTGGATTCGAACTGCTGATCTCCAAGGCGCTCCAGCGGCGTCCGGCCAAGTGTCTGCAGCGCCGCAAGTGTTCTGCGCTCAAGCGTGTGGGTACCGATGCTCGATACATCGTCTGCGTGCGATCCTCGATGCGCAAGGTCAAGCAAGACGGGCTCAAATGTGCCACGGTCGAGACGGAGGATGTACGGCTGGGACTGGTGGTTGACTGGCGGGAGCGCATCGTGGACATCCAACTGCAACGAGAATCCGTGGACCGCAGCATAGCGCAACGCAAACGCGACAGGGAACGCAGCAGCCGATTGCGCAGCATCGAGCGCTGCGAGGGTCTGCTCGACAAGCTCGTACACCTCGGCGTGGGGATGGCCGGGTAGCTCCAAGCGCAACACAAGTTCAGCGATGCGCAGCGCAGCAACAGTGTGTTCATAACTCGATTGGATTGAGCGTCGCAGAACTGTGCGTTCAGCGGCTCTGAGCAGCTGGAGTTCCCGCCCTGGCTTGACGTAGTATTGGACTTCGATTTGTTCGAGTGGTTCCAACACCGCTGCCAGCCGACTCCTCGGCGACCGTGCACCTTTGGCGAGGATGCTTTCAACTCCTCGCTGTTCTGTCAGAAGCGTTGCAATGATGCTCGTATCGCTATAGCGCAACCGCCGAAGTACGATGGCATTGGTCCGAACAAGCATCGCTAGGATTCCTCTTGAGCTAACAATTGCTCTGCCAGGAGCCAATCGAGCGGTGTTGTGATTTTGATGTTGGATTCCTCGCCCTCCACCGCAAGGACCGGATAGCCTGCATACTCGACCACACTCGCATCGTCGGTTGCCTCGAACCGATCGCCTGCAGCCTGGCGATGTGCGTCGGCGATAATACTCCGCTCAAATGCTTGGGGAGTCTGCGCCATTCCGATGCGAGAGCGCGGGAGTGTTGATTCGACACGACGTTCGTGGTCGAGGAGTTTGACAGTATCTTTCGGAGGCACCACAGGCACTGCTGCCCCCTCACGCTCGGCTCCATCGAGGACGCGCCGAAGCAACGGAGGCGAAACAAACGGGCGCACAGCATCATGCACGATAATCAACTCTGCATCGCCAGCGGCAGGATGCTCCAGGGCATTGGATACTGATTCTTGTCGAGTACTGCCGCCGTTGATGATCGCAACGCGCTCGGCAAGTCCAACGTCTGCGAACAGACGCTTAGCATAGCTGGCCCATCGAACATCAACAGCAACCACAACTGGCGAATGCTCACATACAGCAAGGAGAGCGGCAACCGTCCGAACAATGACAGGGATTCCTCCCAGGAGGCGATACTGCTTGGGGAGCTCACCGCCAAAGCGTTGCCCACTGCCAGCAGCAGGGATGATGATAGTTGTTCGCATAGCCACCAGAACACCGATGGATGGCTCAAAATTACCAGCAGCTGGCGATGCCCTAAGTTTGCTTCATTGTCCGTTCAAGCATTCTTCAACCACCAATGCATCGGCTAACCCAAGTTGCAGTGTTACTCGGCTGTATGGTCGCTGCCTATTCAGGCTGCAGCGCCACGCAAACTTCGACCAGGACCGTCACAATTGGAACGTTCAACATTGAATGGCTCGGCGACGGCATCGAGCCAGAACAGAAACCGAGAGCAGAGGAAGACTATGCTGCAATCGCACAGCTTATCGCCCAGAGCAACGCAGATGTGCTGGCCGTCCAGGAAATCGAAAACGATAGCGCGATGCGGCGGCTTCTGCGCTATTTGCCTGGATGGCGTGGCTTGCTCGGTCATGGAGGACATCGGCAGAACGTTGGCGTGCTCTACCGCTCCACCGTCCAATGCACATCGTTGGGTGATTACTATCCACTTGCAGTCAATCCAGAACGCAATCGAGCAGGGTTTGTAGTCGAGTGTCGGGCAGGGAATTTCGACTGGCTCATGATGGTCGTCCATCTCAAATCCAGCTCCCGCTACGATTCGACAGAGGAACTTCGACGTACAGCAATTGAGCAGCGACGCGAGCAAGCAGCAGTCCTGGCTGCGTGGATAGATTCACTTCTGGCTCATGGCCGCGAGCGAGACATTCTCATCGTCGGCGATTTCAACGACTTCCCTCGGCGTTCGCGGCTGCCGACGCTGACAGCGCTCGAACGCGACACAGCCGTCGTCTTCCTCACCGAAGGGATGACCTCCTGCCTGGACCATCGCCGAAAAGCGATTGATCACATCGTCGCAACAACAAGCGCTGCTCGCCGCTGGATTGCTGAGCGCCGCCGCATGCTCGACCATCGTGCGATGCTCCCCGACCGCGCAGCCGACCGCATCAGCGACCACTGTTTACTCGTTGGGGAGTTCGAGATCAGCTCTCCCGACAGTGACTGAAAAATCTTTGATTCTTATGATTTTTTGTTGTAAGTTTGAGCTGGAATAGCAGCACCGCAAAAATGCATTCATCACTGCCTTGGACAATCGAGAACACACGCGCTGCGTGTTTAGCTTTGTTTCACCATACTCGGAACACTGCCATGAAGCAGTTTGGTTCAGTCCTGCTGGTTCTCTTGCTGATGGGAGCAAGTGCAATTGCACAGCACCCACGCACTCCACTTTTCGAGGAGTTCACCTCAAGCACGTGCCTACCGTGCGCGGGTGTCAAGCCATACGTGGAGCAATTTGCTTATCAGAACCCTGACGTGGTCGTGGTTACCTACCACATGGATTGGCCGGCGCCCGGCGATCCATACAACGTGTACAACTACAACGACAACATGGCCCGGCGCAGTTACTACAACGTCTCAACAATCCCTGATGGGTATATGAGTGGTACAAAGTTCTACCCGGGCAGTGTTGCCGCGATCCAACAGGCTGCTGACCAGGTCAAGATGCAATCATCACCGCTGGCAATGACCATCAGCGAGGATCGCACGAAGAACCCAATCGAAGTTACCGTCACGATCAAGAATGATGGATCAGCACCAATTTCGGACGCGACATTACAGGTCATGGTGCTCAACTACTACGCAGATCTCACGCAGCAGCTCCAGGGGCAGAATCAACATGTGTACACAACCTTTGAATATGCGCTGCTCAAATCGCTCCCCAATTCAGGTGGGACAGCATTGACGCTCGCTCCGAATGAGCAAAAAAGCTACACGTTCACGTACAGCAAAGGCACGCAAAGCGTCTGGACACAAAACGGTCAGTACGTGATCGCTTTTGTCCAGATGAATAGCACCAAGGAGGTACTCCAAGCCACATCGAATCTCTCCAGTGTTCTCAACCGAGTGGAAATTTCCTCGACACAACCGCGATTTGGACTCATCGCACGGAGTAACAACCTTACCCATCAGCTGAAGATCTCGAACCCAACCGACCGACCGTTGACCGTTGCACTCCGACTCAACTCGACCTACACCGTCCAGCCAGATGGATGGAACATCACCATTTCTCCCTCGACACTCTCACTACAACCTGGGGAAGAGAAAACTGTGACGGTGCAATTTACAGCACCCAACGCCGGGAGCTTTGCGCTCGCCTACGTGGATGCATTCCCCCAAAATAATGGCATCAACGATACAACGTCGTACTATTGCGGCTACCTCACTGAACAAACGAAGTACGCCGTCATCTATGGCCTGATGGGCTCAGGGATCGCCCCATTGTCGCAAGCAATCATGAGCGGTGCAAAATATTCGACAGAAACCGCCTTGATGCCGCTGGTCGCTACCGTCGAACTTGGCACGCTGCCCTGCGAGGCGATCGTTCTGCCCATTGACTATGCTGGGCGCGGTGCGCTCAACAATCAAACAGTCATTGACCAAGTCAACACATGGATTCAACAGAAAAAGCGCCTGTTCATTTCCGGACAAGTTGAGTCTTACATAACATTCTTCTCCCAAGGCGCAAATCCTTCCACCCGCAGCTTTCTGACGAACACGCTTGGAATTCGCGGCGTTCGAACATTCACCGTAACTGTCCAAGGACAGCCCTCTACCGTACCATACTACCACTTCAACTACGACCCCAATACCGGAGCAGTTACATCCCTGAAGCCCTTCACGATCCAAGGTGTCAGTGGCGATCCCATCAGTGACGGCGTCAATGTCACCGCCAACCAATCGAACCAGTACTATAACCTGTACACCGACGTACTCCAGCTGGCACTTGGAACCAATGCAGTGCCGATTTTCAGCTACGACAACAACGCGCAGTACATCGGTGGCGTTCGGGTCCAGACTAACGATACACGGATTGTCTTTACCACCTTCGGGCTCGAAGCAATCTCGAATACGACCGCACGCAATCAGATCGCGCAGAAGATCATGGATTGGCTCACCGCCACAATCGCACCCGAGCCAAAACTCGAACTAATACAGACAACGACCGAAAATGTCATTTCCTTCGATCAAGTCGAGGTCGGCAAGAGCAAGGCGCATACCTTCAAGATCCGCAACAGTGGCGCTGCTGACCTTGTCGTTACCGAGATCGCAATGGATGCTGCCGATGTCGCCGAATTCGGTGATGTCTTTGTGATCACCGATGGTGGGCAAACTCCCATCACAATTGCTCCAGGCGAGGAACACCCGGTAACGATCGAGTTTCGCCCGAAGAAGGTCGAAGACGTTCAAGCGGCTGTCTTCCACATCCGTTCCAACGGCGGCGATGTGGATTTGACGGTAATGGGTGATGGCGTGCGGGCCTTGAGTATTGAACCAAGCGATGTTTCGAATGCTCGTCTGTCACTCCGCGTTGCTCCGAACCCTGTCTCAAGCGAAGCAACAATCATGGCAAACGTCAACACGACTGCCCCGGCAGATCTTATGCTGCTCGATGCACGTGGCAGCCAGGTGCTGCACGTTGCACGTTCTCTTCGCGGAGAACGCAGCATCAGTCTCGATGCGTCGAGCATCCCCAGCGGTGTCTATCGGCTTGTGCTCCGCAGTGGCACCGAGCACGTTAGTGTTCCTGTGGTAGTCGTAAAGTAACCTAGATCTCCGAAACACAGGCGGAGTCTCCTGCAAGCGGGAGACTCCGTTTTTTTTGAGGACTTGGCAATGCATGTAGACGAGATCTGCGCGTACTGTCGAAGCTTCCCAGGCGCGTGCGAGCGTTTCCCATTCGGTCCTACTGCGCTCGTCTTCGCAGTCGAAGGGCGAATGTTCGCTCTGATTTCCCTGGGCAGTGTACCGCCATGGGTCAATCTCAAGTGCAATCCGGAGTGGGCATCGGCGCTCCGCGAACACTATCCCGCCATCAGACCTGGCTACCATATGAACAAGCGGCATTGGAATACAGTAGTCCTCGACGGCACTCTTCCGCACTCGCTGATTCGCGAAATGATTCGCCATTCCTACGAATGCGTCATCGCTGGATTACCCCGCACACTACGCGAATGTTATCGCAAGGAGCTTTCCCAGCTCCAGCTATAGGCTATTTTTGCTTCCATGAAGCGCAGCCTCTCACTTGTTGTCTGTCTGTTCGGCAGCATTTCCCTCGCCTTTGGGCTGGATACGCTCTGGACAGGGGAGCGATTGCCGCCACTAGTCCGAATGGTCCGCGCTTATGGCGGAAACGATGAGCGTCTGCCCCCAATTCTGGTTGTTTCTTCTCAAGGCTCGCAGGGAATCAGTGCGCTCGGTTCTTCGTCGCTGACAGTTGAACTCGACGTAGCATCGAGTGTCCCGCCCGACCTTCTGGCTGTACTCCAGCATTGCACAGCAGAGTGGGATGCCGATCCCAACCCCTTCGTGCTCGATCCGACTGCTTCCCGTGCAGTCGTGCTCGATTGGCAGCTTGCTCCACCGCAATCACGCTACTACACGTACCGCGCCAAATTGCGGATTCCTTCGACGACACTCAAGGTGCCAGTTGGTGGGAATTGGAAAGTACTTTTTTTCGAAATTGGCAGTGAGCGTCGTCCGCTGGCAGAGGCACGCTTTTTTGCCATCGAGCCAGCGGCTGATTGTCGGCTCGATGTGTTTACGGACTTCTACCAGCCCCGTCGGAACGCTGCGCCCTCGGCACGCATCCTCGAAGCAGTTGTCTCAAACGTCCGTGGGTACACCGATGGGCAGGTGACGACGGCTGTTTTCTACCGCATGCAACGCTGGAACCAGCCCTATCGCGCCAGCGGCACGCGTCTTGCGTCGGGTTCCTCACTCTCGCTACGGACGACACCAACGATGACCAGTGGGATGGTCGGTGGAATCAAACGCTTCCGAATCGAAGGCCTTCCATGCGAGAACGACTACCGCCGTCTCGATGTGCAGAACGTTGGACTCTTTCCGCGCTCAACGACCCCAGTGCGCCTTCCGCTTGCTGATGTTCGCCGGCGCGGACAGTTCGGTTTATGGTCCACACCCGAAGCCGCACTCATTACAAGTGATGTTTCTCCACTCGATGATGAGTACGTTCCCATTGAGTTCATCCTCGATCCAGAAGGTGTGCCGGTGCGGGATGAAGACGTGTTCGTCGTCGGCTCAATGAACAGTTGGCAACCAACACGCGAGTGGATGATGAGCTATGACTCGACCCAGCGGCTCTACCGCTTGCGTCAATGGGTTCGCCGCGGCCAGCACGCCTACATGTATGGCACTGGCACGCTCGATGCCGATACGGGAACGATACGCAACCTAAGCTTTGAAGAATTCGAGGGCAACAATAGCGCCTCTGGGCAGACGTTCCTTGCGCTTATCTATGCACGGTCGCTCAGCGCAGGCGGCTACGACACGATTATTGCCGCGTGCAGCAGTGCTGCACTGTAGCGTGGTTCAGCTTTTTCAGGATTCCCATGAGCATTGACATCCTCGGGTATATCGCAGCAACATTCTCGACGTTCGCGATGCTTCCCCAAGCACTGCACGTTTGGCGCACAGGGCGGGTCGAGCACCTCTCGCTGCGTGCATTCGGCATGGCAACGATCGGCGCGATCCTCTGGCTGATTTACGGAATCGCCATTGCCAATAGCGTTATCATCGCAGCCAATCTCATCGGGCTGTTCATCGTGGGCTACATCACGCTGCGCAAGCTGCTGTGGCTACAGCAACAGCAGCAGCTCCGACGCACTAGTGTTTCCTCGCACCCAGCGCCCAATGCCTAAGCGCGTGGTTGTTGTCGGTGGAGGCTTTGGCGGGCTCCAGGTTGTGCGTTCGCTCCGCAATACTCTCTTTGCAGTGACGCTCATTGACCGAACGAACCATCATCTTTTCCAGCCGCTCCTCTACCAGGTTGCAACAGCAGCACTTTCGCCCGCCGACATTGCTGTACCTCTTCGGGGAATTGTTCGGGGATACTCGAACACAGAAGTTCTCCTCGATGAGGTCATTGGCGTCCAGCTCGAACAGCGACGGGTACTCTGCTCGCGCAGCGGTGCTCTCGAGTACGACTTCCTTGTTCTGGCCCCGGGGGCACGCCATTGGTACTTTGGGAACGATGATTGGGAACGCTGCGCACCTGGCCTAAAGTCTCTTGCGGATGCATTGGAGATTCGCCGCCGTCTGCTTCATGCATACGAGCAAGCTGCAATTGCTCCCGATCCGGAAACTGCACGTGCGTGGACGACCTTCGTTGTCGTCGGTGGTGGACCAACAGGTGTCGAGATTGCAGGCGCGCTCGCCGAAATCGGCAGGCATACGATGACAAAAGATTTCCCAATGCTCGATCCGAGGTCCATTCGCATAATCCTCATCGAAGCAAGTAGCCGCATTCTACCCACATTCCCACCGCAGCTGTCGGCAAAAGCAACGGCGGCTCTTGAAGAATTAGGGGTTGAGGTTCGCCTCAGCCAGCGTGTTATAGACGTCGAGTGTGATGCAGTCAAGCTCGGCAGCGGCGAACTGATTCTTGCGCGTACCACAATCTGGGCAGCTGGCAACCGAGCCCCTGCGTGGTTACGAACGCTTGGTGTACCACTTGACCGCGTGGGGCGAGTTATCGTCGAACGTGATTGCTCAGTGCCCGGCTATCCAGAGGTATTTGTCATTGGTGATGCCGCATGCTTCCGCGATGAGCGCCGCGGCGAGTTACCGGCACTCGCCCCTGTCGCGTTGCAACAAGGAAGTTATGTCGCACATCTTCTGCGGCGAGGAATTCCACTGCCGAAACGCCCACCATTTCGCTACCGCGACAAAGGGATGTTGGCAACCATCGGCCGTGCCCGCGCAGTTGCTGCATTTCCCGGAGGAATCAAGCTCAATGGGCTGCTTGCGTGGCTATTGTGGGCGGGTGTCCACATCGCATTCCTGATCCGTTTTCGCAATCGCGTTGCTGTCATGACCGAATGGCTGTGGTATTACCTCACGTTTCAACCGCGTGCACGGCTGCTGATCGAGACGGCAACTGGAGAACGAGCAGACTAATGCTACACCGCGCTGCGAGCAGGTAGCACGTTGAAACGATAGCCAAACCAGATGAGCACTACGCCCATAAGCTCGGTCACATAGAGAACCTCGACATGTCCCAACCGTGTGGCAGTTCCCCCGATACCAGGAAGAACAGCGCCAACCGCTATGAGCACGTTCCCTACAAATCGCCGATAGGTCTCCCGTTGCCGACGATAGCTAAGTGCAGAAACAATTGCACCCCCAACGAGAAAAACCACAGCGTACAAATTGACAAAGGGACTAAAGTAGCGAACCCACTGCCACGCCAGTACATTTCCTGAGAGCCGATGGGCTTCCGCCTTTCCCACATCCAGCGGACTGAGGAGGACACAGATTGAAGCAATGGCAACGACGGCACTCAGCCCGACCGTCATTCGATGCGCGACGCGGCGTGACAAGTGAAGATACACCGAGCCTTGCGCCAATGGCGCACCTCCGAGCAATGCACCAGTGATGTACCAAGCACGGAACAACACTGGATGCCAGCCTAGAAGGGTTGTCAGCGATTCAGTGAGCGTACCCATACCGTAGGTACCCATCCCAATAGCCCACCAGAAATAGTGCATGGCAGTAGGACGCTCTCGAAATCGGAGGAAAAGGTGCACAGCAAACGCCGTCGCTACAACAGTGGTAACAATAGGGAGGTAGTGCGCTACTTCTTGCATCAATGGCATTCATCGTTGTCGAAACGCCGTACAAAAGTAACGCTGCGCCATCCTGCTCAGGACGCTCTCCCACCAGCACACCGCGCGATGAAACGTTCCACATTCACTCCCTCACTCACTGCCCGAGCCGCTTCCTCTGCCGTCTCGATCGTCGCTCGGCGCGGCACACACCCCAACACAGGCAGTTCGCAAAGCTCCTCCAACATCTCAGGATTGGTCCGCTCGGCCACATCCGCGGTGTTTGCGTCATAGCCAGAGATGACGATGCCGACGACCGATAAGCCCTTGCTTCGCGCGTAGTGGACGGTCAAGTAGGTGTGATTCAACGTCCCAAGGACCGGACGCGCAACGATAAGCACCGGCAGATCGAGTTCTCGTGCAAGATCAGCCATCGTATACTTCGGGCTGATGGGAACGCTCAACCCACCGGCGCCTTCGACAAGCGCCCATTCATAGTGCGTCTTGAGATGCTCCCACGCTCGCCAGATCGCCTCGAAATCAACAGCTCGCCCCTCGCGCCGCGCTGCAACGAGCGGTGCGAGCGGCTCCGAATACCGACACGGCACAACCCATTGCCGATCATCTTGAATGCCGGCAGCTTCAGCTAAAAGCCGTCCATCATGTGGCAACTCTCCTCCGCTTGCCGCCTCACAGCCGGTCTCAATCGGCTTCATCACCCCAACCCGATGCCCACGCTCGACCAACAGTCGCGCAAGCCCTGCTGCAACGACCGTCTTCCCAACCCCAGTATCCGTGCCTGTGACGAAACATCCTCTCATCGCTTTACTCGTTCAGTGGCAACGTGTGATAGCGCCTGGTGAGTCTCAGCGAAACTTTCGCGTAAGATGCGCACCATCGCATCGAGCTCCGCGTGCGTTGCGGCAAGCGGCGGCATGAAGATGAGCACGTTGCCGATCGGACGAACAAGCAAGCCGAGCTCGCGCGCTCGATCCGCCACGATCCAACCGGCTTGCGCCTCGTACGGAAACGGCGTTTTATCCTCGCGATTCTGGACCAGTTCGATGCCGACCATAAAACCTGCCTGCCGCACGTCGCCGACGAACGGCTCTTCGGCAATCGGCGCAAGCAAGCGAGCCAGATGGTCCGCTTTTTCGGGCAACGTCGGCAGCAACTGTTCGAGCAACTCCAGATTCGCCAGCGCCACGGCAGCGCCGAGCGGATTGCCCGCGTAGGAATGACCATGAAAGAAGCTCTTTCGGAAATCATCGCTCACGAACGCGGCGAAAACTTCTTCCGTGGCGAGCGTCGCGGCTATCGGCAAATATCCACCGGAAATGCCTTTCCCCAAACACAGCAAGTCGGGCGTGATGCCTTCAGCATCGCACGCGAACATCCAGCCCGTTCGCCCGAAGCCGGTCGCCACTTCATCCACGATCAACAGCGCGTCGTATTCATCGCAAAGTTGACGCAGACCGCGCAAAAAACCGCGCGGCGGAACGATGATGCCGCCTGCGCCCTCAACAGGTTCGACGATCACGGCAGCAATCTCATCCTTTCGCTGGCGGAGCACAGCCCGAGCCGCACTCAAACTTTCGTCCAGCGGATCGCTCGATACGCTGCGGTAGGGATAAGGATACGGAACGCGCGGATGACCGGGAAGCAAATTCACAAACGGCCAGTGGAAGAGCGTGTCGGGCGAGATGCCAACTGCACCGAGCGTATCGCCATGGTAGTTGTTCTCGAAACCGAGCACCAGATGTTTCCCGTTTGTGCCGCGATTGGCCCAGTACTGTACGGCGATTTTGATCGCGGCCTCGACTGCGCCTGCGCCGTTGTCGGCATAGAAGACGCGCTTGAGTCCACGCGGTGCAATGTCAATCAAGCGCTTGGCAAGAACCGTCGCCGGCACGTTGCTCATGCCGAGCAGCGTCGAATGCGCGATTTGGTCCAGTTGCTGGCGGATCGCGCGATCGAGTTGCGCAACGCGATGGCCATGCACATTCAACCAGATCGAGGACGTGCCGTCGTAGTACCAACGCCCGCGCGTGTCCTGCACGCGCACCCCCTCGCCGCGCGCGATGATGAGCGGCTCGGCATCCAGATACTGCTTCATGTGCGTGAACGGATGCCACAGATAGGCTCTGTCCCACGCAATCAAATTTTCATGCGAGTAATTCATCGTCATCACTTACGTTCGCCTAACGATGTTACCACCGCAACACAGCACCCGCGGAAACAAGCCCAGCGCCGACTGCCGTCAGCAAGACGATCTGCCCGCGGATGAGAAGTCCACGTTCGCGCGCTACGCAGAGCGCAATCGGAATCGTCGCCGCCGAACTATTCCCATAACGCTCGACGATATCAACAGTCCGTTCCATCGAGATCCCCAAGAGCTTTCCCGCTTCGCGGATGATGCGGCGGTTGGCTTGGTGCGGCACCCACACGTCAACCCGCGATGCATCGAGTTGCGCCGCTTCGAGCGCCTTCGCGCCGGCTTGCGCCATCATGCGCACGGCGCGGCGAAAAAGCTCCGGTCCGTTGCGCATCTGCATCAGGTGTCGTCCTGCTTCGATCGCTTCCGGCGTGAGCGGTTCACGGCTTCCGCCCGCGGCGATGAAGATCTCGTCCCAATGCTCGCCGTGCGCGCCGAGATAGGTGCCCAGAATTCCCTTGCCCGGCACGAGCACCGCTGCGCCTGCACCATCGGCAAAGAGCGTCGCCGTCATCGGATCGCGCGGATCAGTGCGCCGCGAGAGCACGTTCGCGCCGATGACCAACACGCACGCATCCATCGTGCGTCCCATCGCTTCGCCGAGAGCAAGCCCATACACGAATCCGGCGCATGCCGCCGCAAGGTCCACCGCACCCGCGCGCATGAGTCCCAAACGATGCGCAACCTGTGGCGCGGTTGGCGGCAACGGGTGATCGGGCGTGCTCGTCGCCAAAAGCAACAGCGCGACATCGTGCGGGTTGATTCCAGCATCGGCGAGCGCAGCGCGACCGGCGCGCACCGCTAAATCCGACGTCGCTTCGTCCGGCGCAGCGACGGGGCGCAGGCGAACGCCAGTCCGCCGAAGCGCCCAGCCAGCTTCCAATCCGAGCTGGCGTTCTACCTCGGTGTTTGCGATGCATCGTTCCGGAACGGCAGCGCCAATGCCTGCGATCTTCATCTCGTCTTTTCGGGAAACGCGGCAATCACCGCTTCGATCTGTTCTGCAGTGTGCGTCGCGATCGGCGCAAGACGAATCCGACTCGTTCCATGCGGCACCGTCGGCGGACGAATCGCCGGCGCGTATGCGCCCGCCGTTTCGAGCGCGCGCGCAAGCTCGAGCGCCTCTTCCGCTTCGCCAATCATGACCAGCAACATCGGCGCTTCGAGTTCGCCGCGCACTTCGTAGCCTTTGGCCGCGAGCGCGGAAGCGAGCCTTTCGCGATGGCGTTTGATCGTTTCGCGCCGCCACTCTTCGCGTTCGGCGATGCGCAGCGCTTCGAGCGCGGCGGCAGCCAAAACGGGCGCGATTCCGGTGCTGTAGATGAATGACCGCGCGCGTTGAATCAGAAACTGAATGAGTTGGCGACTGCCGGCGACGAAACCGCCCTGCCCGCCGAGCGCTTTCGAGAGCGTCCCCATCTGTACAGGCACCCGATCTTCGACGCCGAAATGCGCCGCCGTGCCGCGCCCGGCTGGACCGACGACGCCCGTGCCGTGTGCATCGTCCACGACGAGCAGCGCATCGTGCCGCTCACACACGGCAATGAGGTCGGGCAGGGGCGCGAGATCTCCATCCATGCTGAAGACGCCATCGGTGACGACGATGCGCGCGCCGCGCGAAGCGTTTTCGCGCAATCGCCGTTCAAGGTCGTTTGCGTCCGCGTGGCGAAAGCGTTCGACGCGGGCGCCTGAAAGACGCGCGCCATCGTGAATGCTGGCATGGACCAGTTCGTCGAGGTAAAGATGATCGCGCGGCGTCGCCAGCGCCATGAGTATGCCGACATTGGTCGCATAGCCGCTCGAAAAGACGAGCGCTGCTTCCGCGCGTTTGAACTCGGCGAGCGCGGCTTCGAGTTCTTCGTGAATGGAGAAATTACCCGCCAGCAAACGGGACGCGCCAGCGCCGATGCCGTATCGTTCGAGCGCGGCGCTTGCTGCGGCAATCAAGCGTTGGTCGCTTGCCAGACCGAGATAATCGTTCGAGGCGAGATTGACGAGCGTGCGACCATCACGGACGATGACCGATCCGCGCCGCTCCACAAGCCGCAACTCGCGTTTGAGATAGCGCGCTGCTAACCGATCCAGCGTCTGGCTCCAGTGCGCACGCATCACGGTTTTAGCGTTTTTAGGATGGAGCACGATTTATACTTCCGGTTTATCATCACTCTTAACTCCAGAAAGAGCAGCTGAATCATGCTGGTACAAGCACAATTGCATCGGTAAACTAAGGTGTTGGATAATATGGTCTGGGATGGGTAATTTTTCCAACAGACGAGGTTCAACTTTTATCGCACCACCGCCGTATGTCTTTCCGATTTTAGATAAGTTGGCTAGTGTGTCCGGATGGTTAAGGATCTTCCAAATCTGTTCCAAATTTTCTTCCCTATTGTCTTTTGGATACACACACAAGAAACCAGTCAAAGGAACAACACCAGCAGTGTTACGGATAAATCTTGAGTTTCGACGACCTAAATAAGCAAACAAAAATGGAGGTGGGACTCGAACTTCCATCTTGTACCAGGGTTTGCGCTGTGCGATCAACGGACGCTTGGGTAAACCCAAACTTTCGCCTGCCTGCAAGTAACGCCTTATTGAATCTGGAAAGGTTTCTACATCGTTAGCGCCAAGCGTCAAGAGGAGAGTAGGTCTTCCCTGGCGTTCAAGACTCTCGATGATCTTATGAGAAATTTCATCACCTGGAACATCTCGCGTTCTTCCAATAGCCTTAACAAAATACTCTTCAGGAATCCCCAACTCTCTAGCTTTCTCGACGGTCATAAAAAAGAAATCATTAGCACCCGTTGCGATACCGCGCATTACCCTGACAAAATCACCTAATACATACTTGTGATTGTAGTCAGGAGATGGTTCGCGCGAAAGCCCGGTAGCCAGGCTTTCTTTCAAGTCCCGCACAATCACGAATAAGTCTTGTTCGGAGGTATTCTTGAATCCAGACCTTACCCATTTTTTGAGCGCGTCGGTGGCCGGGCGATAACATCTAGCCCATAGGAATTGAGCATTGGGTGGCGCATTGCGAATGAAAAAGATGAGAGGATTTGTATCAACATCGGGGAAAGGTGTAGCTTCGGGAGAAAACGTGATAACAGCATCTAGTGCAAAATTTCCAGTAATCCAAGCCCATAAATCGGAAGCAAATTTTCCTTCGCACGTATCGGCGGGCATAATGAAAGCTAGTCGTCCATTCTCCCGGAGTAACGACAATGCACGAATCAGAAAGTAAACATGCAAACCGGCTCGCCCGTCCAATGGCTTGCCAACGATTTGAACAGCTAGGCGCTTAAGCTGTGCTTTCTTCTCTGGATCAAGACGGTGGTGTCGAATGTAGGGTGGATTAGCAACGATGGCTTGGAATTTTGTATTTGGTGGTTGCAATACAAAGTCACCAATACTTACCGAGGCAATATCGTCATGGTTCAAATCATACTCCAGCGCTTGTGATAGAATGGCCGGGTCAATTTCCATACCAGCAAAACGAACATTTAAATCCTTCTCGCCGGCTATCACTTTGGCCGCACGAAAGAATACCCCTGTTCCAACAGCAGGGTCGAATAAAAGGCCGCCCTTGTCAGCCAAGACGTATTCAGTCATTGGTTCTGCAATCCAATCGGGCGTCCAGAATTGCCCTTTTTCTCTCAAAAGTTCTCTAGCTTCCCAAGACGAAGGAAGCTTGTACACATTAGTCTTTAGCATCTGCAATCTCTCGCAATATTGCTAGAGCCTCAGCGTGCAACTCCATCTTTCCACCTTCGAAGTGTACATATGGCAGAATATGACCATTGTTATCCACAACGAATTTGGCCCTTAGCTCTGGCTCTTGAATCGCATCGCAAAGAAGGTAGGCGTAGTGGTAATAAATCTTGTAAATCACCTTTCTGGTAGTAGCGCCGCCAGGCGCTTGAAAAACTTGTTCTGTGGGCAAGATAAAACCCTGCTTGATCAACTCTTGTGCCTTGTCAAGAGAAATACCAAAAGCCATGTCGTAAAATACATGCCAGATATGGATTGGAATTCTATTCGTATCCTGCCATATTTGCAGTGGTGCACGATCTTCTTCTTTCAATATCAAAGTGGGCACCACGGCGTTTTTCTTTAATCCAGGTTTACCGCCCATACGTTTTTGGGGTTTTAACTCTGTGCCGTAGTCTGGCATGAGCTTGCCTTTCCAGAGGCTATTTTCACATTCTATGGCAAGTATGGCTCTGGCCAATAACTCCTGTATCACATTACTATTTTCTGGTGTAAAGGGCAACTCGCTTACTCCACCAAGAGAACTAACAAGAGCCTCCACCGCTTTTTGATCCTTCTTCCGGAAAATTAATAGGTCGGGGCGCTTGCTCTCTCCTAATCCCGCCGCTTCAAGTCGTTCAAAGTAAAGCTCAAAAGCCCTGACATCATCATCGGGAGCGGTTCCACTTGGTCCATATGGATGGGCAAAGAATTCATCTGTGCTATTAACAGCTTGAATGATGCGTTCTTCGCTCCAAACACCCTGTGACCAGCGCATTAAAAAATCGCTACCACGCAAACGACGTGGATTGAGCACAAAGTCGAGCCATTCAACAGCGGTGTATCCGCGAAGCTCAAGTTTGATATCTTCGGCGCTAACACTCAGAAACTTCTCAAAAAGGTGCATATCAAAATTTCTCAATATTCATCTTCTGCTTGACGACATTGCTCCATCGCGCTCATGCGCTGGCACACTGCCCTCGCTTTCCGCCCACTCGGCAACCAGACCGAGGTCTTCGAGCATCCGCCAATCGGCTTCGGCGGCTTGTCCTTTCTCGGTCAAGTAGTCGCCCAAGAACAAGCTGTTAGCGATCAGCATCGCCAGCGGTTGAAGGCTGCGCAAGTGCACCTCGCGCCCTGCCGATGCGCGCAGCTCTGCCTTCGGATTGATGAGACGAAACACCGCAAGCACGCGCAGACAACGCCACGGCGTGAGCGCGCGCGTCGTTCGCCCATCGCCGAGCGGCGTGCCGGCGATCGGGATCAGGAAGTTGACCGGAATCGAATCGGCGCCCAACTCACGCAGCGCATAAGCAAGCTCGACGATCTCTTCGTCCTCTTCGCCCATGCCGACGATCACGCCCGAACAGACCGAAATGCCAGCTTGCTTGACCATCTCGACCGTACGCACGCGATCGGCGTAAGTATGTGTCGTCGTGATCGCGCTGTAGCGCGCGGCGCTCGTGTTCAGGTTGTGGTTGTAGGCATCGACGCCGGCGGCTTTGAGCGCGTGCGCTTTCGCGGGATCGTCGAGCAAGCCCATGCACGCGCAGACTTCCAATGGAAGTTCGGCTTTGATGCGGCGCGTTGCTTCCGCGACGCGCTCGATGTCGCGCCACGTCGGACCGCGCATGGCCGTGACGATGCAGAAACGATGCGCGCCCGCTTCATGGGCCTTGCGCGCATCGTTGACGATGGCCTCGACATCCATCATCGGATAGCGCGCAATCGTGCTTTGCGCGTGGCGCGATTGCGAACAGTAGCCGCAATCCTCCGGACAATAGCCGCTCTTGGCGTTGAGCAGGACGTTGACCTTCACCTTGTTGCCAAAGAAGGCGCGACGCACGCGCCACGCCGCATTCACGAGCGGCAGCGTCTCAACATCGGGCAGACGCAAGAGCGCGAGCGCTTCCTCGCGCGCGGGTGGCTCATCGTTGAGCGCGCGTTCGACAAAACGGTTCCAGTCCATCACCTGCGAACAAAGGTTACCAATTCCAAAATTAGCTACTGCATTTCTACACTGGTTGAATGTTTACACTTTCTACTTTTGGTTTTATTCGTGGTGAGCACCAACAAGACATTCTTCACAGGTACTTACCGAAGCCACTACGCATACTCCGCATCAACATGGAGCACGGTAGCCCATCTCCCGTTAGAGAGTCACGGACCTCCCCCTTCTTAGTAATCGTCCTTGCCAGTCAGCTCCTTTTCCAACTCATCGGCAGTATGGGAGACAGCAATCACTGCGTGAAGGAGGGGTACTAATTCAGCGTCGGCAGCAATCTGCGTTTTGAAGAGCACGATGGTCGTCTCTCCTTCCCGCTGAAGCGCCCATGCCCCAATTTTCGTGCGATTGTTCTGCTCGAGTAATCGCTGCATCAACCGAGCTGGGAGATCACCGGTGGTTTTGTATGCAACCGACATGACATCCCGCACCTCGATTTTCCCATAGGTCGAAGTCCGCGAGATTACAAAGCACAGCTGCGTCCGCGTACTGTCAATTTGGGTGATGATGCGGTAGTCTCCGTCCCCATCAATCGAATATCGAATGCTATCGGCATCGAGCACCCTTGCGACTCGCGGATCGGCTTGTGTCTTCCTTGATGGTGTCGTACCAATTTGGGCCGTTGCATTCAGCGCACCAATCACAACAAAAACTCCCACCAGAAACCAACGCATCGAGAACCTCTCACAGAGTGTGTAAAAAAGGGGTACTGCCACAAGAGATATGACAGTACCCCGGCAAATGTACGCTAACAGCCCGCTACTTACTCAGCACGCTAGCGTGTAAGCTCCAGCTGTGCATCCTTGAGTGGGGTTTGAATGACGATTTGCACTGTTCTGTTGTAGAAGCGCCCTTCGGGCAGGTTGTTGTCGTAGAGTGCATCGTCCTCACCGACACCACGTGCAGCTAATTGTTTGACACCTCGTGTTCGGGTTTTGATTGCACGTTCGACTGTTGCTGCCCGGTTTGCCGATAGCTTCTTGTTGTGTTCGTAGAGACCGACAACGTCGGTGTGGCCGACGATTTCAACCTCAGACGATGGGAAGCATCGCGGAAGCACGTATTCGTTCAAGATGCGTTCATTGCGTGGACCGGTGTCGTAGCTATCGAAGGGGAACAGAATCAAGTTGTATTTCTCGAGCGTTTTTTCCTCGCCGTATTCAGCACCGAGTGATGCTGTTGAAACGTACTTGACTGGAATCGTAATCGGATCAGATTCGCATTCTCTGCCACTAGTGCTGGTAACAACCAGCTTTGCAGTAAAGGGCACAAGGGTCGAGACTTTCGGTCCTGGTTGGCCGATGCGACTTGTCGAATCAGGGTACTCGCCCTCCTCGTTTTGCCAGTCCCACTGGACGGTTGGCTCAGTTGTGCTGCGCGTGTTAATCGTTTTCCACGGCTTGTCGCCACGGGTGATTTCAACGCGACGCTTAGCGACAAGTTTATCCTCGATACCATTTTTGAGAACGAAGGTCATCGTTTCAGGCTGTGGTACCACCTTTGGGTCTTTGTCGAGGATTGGTTTGATGATTTCCCAGTCCTCGCAGAGGATCTCGACCCGGCGATTTTCTTCGATGCCCATCGAGTCCTTCATGTTCGATGGGCGTTTCGGGCGTGTTAGGAAGGTGAGCTTCATACGCTTTTCGCTGATGCCCCAGATGTCTCGGAGGTAGTTGTACACATTCCGCGCACGTGCTTCTGCCAACTTGAGGCCACCTTGCTTTTCCTCTGGGTTGACATCATCGGTCGTGCCGACGATCTCGATTGTCGCATTGGGATGTTTGCGGAGCCGATAGCCGAAGATGTTGAGAATGTGGTAGTACTTTTCGAGCGTTCCTCCAGGGATGCGCTCATCGGTGAAATTCGCCGTCTGGTCAGGGCTGCGGAAGAGGATGTATCGTTTGGGAATCTCGCTGGAGCCAACGTCGAAGAAGACGTAGTTGAGAAGCGGGTAGAGCGTAATCGTCGCAATTTGGCGCATGACCAGACCCCGGAAGTTTTGCATCTCAGGGTCATTGGGATTTTGCTTGGCATACTGGGACTGGGCGATGTCGGCATCGAGCACCGGACGCTGCCCCAAGCGAATGACGACGTCGTACTCATCAGGCTTGGCAGCAGCATCACGGTCACGTGTGATTTTCGGTTTGGTGATGCGCTGGGTAACTTTCTTCGAGCTGTACAGGGGATTCGATGCTTCGATTTCCAAATCAATGGCAACGTTGGGATCCTTGCTTGTGCCGAAGGCTTCGTTGCCGAAGACAAAGTCCTTGACTTTTTCGGTGAATGTCACACTATCCCGCACCACCCGCCCAGTGAGCGGATTGCGTATCGTGAGCGTTGCAGGAATATTTTCGCCGGAGCACTCATCAACGACCTGGACGCGCACTTGGACAGCGCGGAAGAATGTCGGCACAAATGCCATGAACAGGTCGAGCTTGCCTTGATAGCCGGGGAGGTCCTTGCGCGTCGAAGCGAAATACATCACATCGCCCGATGCTGGCATGGAAAGGAAACTTTCGTCACCGGATGTATTCAGTGGTGCGGGCAAATGCGTTGGTTTCGACCAGGTGTCTTTCCCATCAGGGCCAACACCGGTCTTCTTGACAAAGTAGAAGTCGAGCCCACCGAGGTTCGGCTTATGTCCATTGGAGGCAAAGAAGAGGGTGATGTTGTCCGGAGCGATGAAAGGTGACCAATCAGTACCATCGGTGTTGATGGCAGATAAATTCTGTGCAGGTTTCCACTGGTTGGTTTCTTCATCGAAGTCGGTGTACCAGATGTCGATGTTTTTATCCCCATGCGGGCCGGGTCGGTTGGATGCAAAGTAGATGCGGCTTTTATCACTGGTGATCGAAGGCTGGGAATCCCAGTACTCGGAGTTGACCTGCCGACCAAGATTGCGCGGCTTACCCCACTTATCGCCTTCGATATCCACGATGTAGAGGTCGCAATCCCCGAAGCCATCCGGGCGATTGCAGCCAGTAAACACAAGCGTTTGGCGGTCAGCAGCGATTGAGGCCACACCTTCGTTGTAGATCGTATTGACGCTCAGCTCTGGCCCATAGGCGTGGATCGTATCAATGTTGAATGGAGGGAAAAAATTCGTGTCGAGATTTTCAAGTTTCTTCGCGGCCCAGAAGTCGTGCGAGGGATCGCCTTCCCTGTTTAGCATGCTCCCCGGGCGGTCCGAGACAAAGTACAGCGTTTTCCCGTCTGCTGTAACGGTGGGGGCATAATCAAGCGAAGGTGTGTTGACCACTGGCCCAAGGTTGATGATGCGGATTTTTTTGATGACCTCGGGACTAGTCAAATCAATGCCGCCTTCTTCATCACCATCGTCAAGAATCGTTGCAGCGTAGAGATAGCGCTGCACCGATGCATGCTCGGCGCTTGCGCTGGAATTGGCACGCACGTGCGCACGGCTTACCACTGTTGCAGCAATGAGCATGAGAAAAAGCAATTGCACTCTACTGCGTCGCGTTTGCATAGTATGTCTCACAGCAAGTGATGGAACAAACACTCATAAGCACCAACCAGAGGAAGTATTGACCAACCGAAAAAGCTTCTCCTACGTTGTACGGAATGCATCCTTCTGCGTCGCCCCATGGTTAGCGAACAATCAGGATGGATTGCCACTGCCTTCCTTGTGGACTTGGGACGACTACCCAGTATACACCTTGCGGCAAGGATTGTGCAGGAAGCATCACCACGGGCTGCTGGCATTGGGTTTGGAGCAAACGAATACCGTGCGTCGAATAAACCTCGACACGTTCAGAACTGGATCCACTGCAGCGGACAACAATTGCATCGCGTCTTGCATCATACCAGACAGCAAAGGAATCGTTGTCCACACCCGGCGGCTCCAAGACAGCTGTCGTCGGACTAATGGTGAAGAACCACTTCCACGGTGTTGTGATGGTTCCTGTAAGGTCGTACACTGTCACGTGCCAGTAGTAGAGGTGATTGTTCTCCAAATGGACGCTCGGACTATCGAGGACAAAGACCGTGTCCTGATCAGTTGGCTGATCGAACACTAGCTCGTAGGTTGCCGTATCGCTGACGATCTCAAGCCAGTACGTATCAACGCTTTCACCTGCCGACGTCCATCGGAAGCGGATTGGACCAGCAACGAGATTGACAGTATCACCTGGCTCAAGAAGGGTTGGCACTTGCAGCGGGAAGGCAACCGAAAAGCTCGAGCGCGCAGAAAACTCGCTCCACCCCAGTGTTGCATGGCGCCCACGAACACGCCAGTAGTATTGGCTCCGATTTGCAAGCGATCGAAGCAGATACGTTGTGTCGCGGAGAGTCGAATCGTTTACTATCAGCGATCGGAAACTCGAATCACGGGCGACTTGGAGATGGTAGCGTTGAGCCTGCGGAATGCTCCGCCAGACGAGCCGAGCCACCGTATCGCCGACGGTTGCGGCCTCTGTTGGCTCCAGAGGAAGTGGTATTGGTGCCACGTCTTGCGTAAAATCAACTTTGATGTTCTTCCCGGTCAGTGTTACGGTCTTGGATGCTGTGATGCCAGCTCCTTCCGCTGTGAGCGTAATCGAACCGGTCAACCCCGTCACGGGAATGGCGTAGCCACCGGACGTCGAAGTGACAGCGTAGTAATTCCCTCGGGAGGGCGTAATCGTAACGCCAGCAAGTCCTTCGCCAATATCGTAAAAGCCATTACCGTTCCGGTCACGATAGACAACGCCAACGATGTATGCCTCCCCCGACGCAGCAAAATCTTGCGTGACGATGTACGGTCCGACTTGCGTTGCAGGATTATTGTCCTGAACAACTCCAATTCCGATTTCGTTGTAAACGATGGTGCCGTCGAAATTCATGATGTTCCGGCGATGCCCAAGCGTTTGCTGATTATCCGCACCCCAATCCACGTTGAATCCGCAGTGTGCATGCCACATGCTGCGCGCGTACGCGAAGACGTTCTCTCCAATTGCGCTAGTGCCAGTGTACCCTGCGCGCTGCAGACGCTGTTGGAGCGTGCTTCCATCCGAGCCGGTGTGCCCTTGGAAGTCGTTCTGCTGCATATCACGGCTGTGATTACGTGCAGCCTGGATCAGCCGCGGGTGGAATGCCAACGGTGGGCGCACTGGGTAATTCTGAAAATCCGAACGCACCTTGTTTTTGTCCACCCCGAAGTATTGATACGACTGCACAACGTCTGGGTCCGTCGTTGTTGCAAGCCGGTCACCTTCCGCAGGAGGGTTCGCTCGCGCACGATTGATGTATTCCAGCATCAACTGTTCCTCTGGCGTGGGATCGCCATGGCTGTAGAGTTGCTGCGCTTGCGGTACTACTTGATGCGGTGCAGCGTGCCTTGTCTGCTCGAAGGGCACTGCATAGAGCGGATTGTTCGCGGGCGGTTGGTGAACTTGCTGCGCCTGCACACCGACAACCCACAGTGCCAGACAAAACGCGCAAACTATCTGCATGGGCGGATGTTCATCGGATAGTGTCAAGTCATCGTTCTTCGTAAAATTACAGCGAAAAAATTTTCGAACAAAGAACTTTCTTTCCCGTGCCCAGTGAGGATCGTGGTATGGCGTAATTTGGCATTGTGTTGAGTTTCTTTCGCTGTTTCTCCCATGCAACGATGCTTGTTTCAGCGCAGTGTTTTGCTAACGGCGATAACCCTCGGCGTCGCTCTTTCCGCCAATGGACAGCCGAACGTGCTGGCCGATCGTCTTCGGCAGCACGTGCAGGTACTCGCCTCGCCGAAGCTCGAAGGCCGGGAGCCTGCCACTGCTGGGAATGAGCAAGCTGCTCGCTACATCGCCGAGCAATTTCAGGCGATTGGTGTAGCACCGCTCGGAAGCGATTACTTCCAGCGCTTTTCGATTGCCTCGCGCATTGAGCTGGAAGGCACAAATTCTGTTCGCATTCGAATGCTGCTGGAGCGACCGGGCATTCCCCGCGAAGCACTCAAGCCTGTCACCATCCAATGGAACCCGCAACAAGAGTACGTCCCACTCGGCATCAGCGATACTGGAAGCATAACTGCACCGGTTGTATTCTGTGGCTTCGGTCAGCAGCGAAACAGCGGGCTCGATGAATTTACTGGCGTCGCCTTGAGCGGAAAAATTGCGCTCATCCTAACAGGAGATCCGGATCATTACAATCCACACGAACCGTTCCGTGTCAACTACAGTGAACTCCGTCGTAAGGCACTGCGTGCACGACGAGCAGGCGCGCGTGCTGTTGTCTTTGTCCACCCCCAAGGTGATTCAAGCGAGGTGCTCATGCCACTCCGCTACGATGGACGTCCGCCCATTGGCGGGATCCTTGCTCTCCATGTCAAACGCAGCATTGCTGCTCGCCTTTTTCCGCGTGCGCAATCGCTGTTTACCCGCGAGCAGGAAATCGTCCAAACCAAGCAACCGCGCAGTTTCCAATTGCCCGACGTCGAGATGACAATTTCGGTCTCGTACCGCCTCGACAGTGCCGCAATTCCCAATGTCATTGGGGTTGTTCGCGGCACTGATCCAGCCAAGGCGGATGAGTATATCGTCGTTGGCGCCCATTTCGATCATCTGGGCTGGGGCGATGACAACTCGCTTTACACCGGCGCAGAACGCAGAATCCATCCCGGCGCCGACGACAACGCATCGGGAACAGCAGGCTTGATCGAGCTTGCACGTGCTCTCGCTGCGGAACCACTTGCCCGTTCGGTGGTCTTCTGCGCATTCAACGCAGAAGAACGTGGGTTGCTCGGTTCGGCAGCATACGTGCGATCGCCACTTATTCCGCTCGAGAAAACAGTAGCGATGCTCAATCTCGACATGATCGGGCGGCTGCAAGGAAAGCGGCTCAACATCCAAGGGGTCGGCTCCTCGCCGCTGTGGAAGCCGCTCATTGATTCGCTTGCCGCGGCAGCCGGCTTTGAACCGAGCTACACCGACGACGGCATCGGGCCGAGCGACCACACGTCCTTCTACCTCCGCAGCATTCCTGTGTTGTTCTTCTTCACTGGGCTGCACAGCGACTACCACCGCCCGACCGATACATGGGACAAACTCAACTACGCCGGCCAGGCTCGCGTCGTCGAGCTGGTCCAGCGTGTTATCGAATCCATCGCAGCTCTTCCAGAGCGACCTGCATTTACCAAGGTTGCCTCTACTCACCAACACACTTCTACGGGTACAGCGAAGGTGCGCCTTGGTATCATGCCAGACTACGCCGATCACCCGAAAGGGCTTCGCATCAGTGGCGTCATCGAAGGTTCACCCGCACAGCGTGCCGGACTCCGCGAAGGCGATATCATCGTGCAAATCGGCACAACGGCGATTCGTTCGATCTACGACCTGATGGATGTCCTCTCGCGCGCTGAGCCTGGAGAAGAAGCCGAGATTATCGTCCTGCGCGGACCTAACGAAGACCAGCGCGTGGTGCTCCACGCCATCTTCGAGGCGCCGCGGTGAGTATCCCAGGCTAATTTTGCACACTTGTTCCACTGTTGCTCTCACAACAACCAATGGCAACCGTCACCACTCGCATCGCGCTACCAGCGCGAGTAGCAAACGGAGAGCTGGCCTACAAGGAAGGGCACTACTGCGTCCGCGATCTTTCCCTTGCTGAATGGGGACGCCGCGAGATTCACCTTGCCGAAGCCGAGATGCCCGGACTCATGGCAATCCGCGAGCGCTACCGCGGCAGCAAGCCCCTTGCCGGCGCCCGCATCGCTGGATGCTTACACATGACCATCCAAACGGCAGTGCTCATCGAAACGCTCGTCGAACTTGGCGCAGAAGTTCGGTGGTCCTCGTGCAACATTTTCTCCACGCAAGACCACGCCGCTGCTGCGATCGCTGCTGCAGGGATCCCGGTCTTTGCCTGGAAAGGCGAAACCGAGGAAGAATACCGCTGGTGCATCGAGCAGACGCTCTTTTTCGGCTCTCCGGACCGCCCACTGACGATGATTCTCGACGATGGCGGCGATTTGACCAATTTGGTGCTCGATGAGTATCCCGAACTTGTTCGGCACATCCGCGGGATCACGGAAGAAACAACCACCGGCGTTCGTCGGCTCTACGAGCGGATGAAGCACGGGAAGCTTCCGATTCCTGCAATCAACGTCAACGATTCAGTTACCAAATCGAAGTTCGACAACAAGTACGGCTGCCGCGAGTCCTGTGTGGATGCCATTCGCCGCGCTACCGACATCATGATCGCTGGCAAAGTCGCCGTCGTCGCTGGCTATGGCGATGTCGGGAAAGGCTCTGCAGCATCGCTCCGCGGTGCGGGCGCGCGTGTGATCGTCACTGAAATTGATCCCATCTGCGCGTTGCAGGCTGTTATGGACGGCTACGAAGTGCGCCGCATGCGCGATGCAGTTCCCGAAGCCGACATTGTCATCACCGCGACCGGCAACTGCGATGTGGTCACCGGCGAGATTTTCAAGCTGATGAAGGACAAAACCATCGTTGGTAACATCGGGCACTTCGACAACGAAATTGACATGGAGTGGCTCAATCGCAACTACGGGCACACGCGAGTCCAAATCAAGCCGCTTGTGGATCTCTACAACGTCGATGGCAAGGAAATCATCGTGCTCGCCGAGGGTCGGCTGATGAACCTCGGATGCGCAACGGGTCATCCATCGTTTGTTATGTCAGCATCGTTTACCAACCAGACGCTGGCGCAGATCGAGCTGTGGCAGCATGGTGATCGCTATGAACCAGGGGTATACACGCTCCCGAAGCATTTGGATGAAGAGGTCGCGCGGTTGCACCTTGCCAAGCTCGGCGCAGACTTAGACGTGCTGACCCCGAAGCAAGCCGAATACATCGGCGTTCCGATCGAAGGCCCATACAAGCCGGAGTACTATCGGTACTAACCGAGGGAGCGTTCGTGAAACAGTGGGAGGCGGTTCGATGCGCACTCGAACAACTCGGCGGGCAGGCAACGTTAGCAGAGATTTACTCTGCTGTCCAGCACATCAAAGAGTGTCGCTGGGGGACGAAAATGCCGTTTGCATCAATACGGCGCATTCTCCAGACACGCCCTGAGTTTGTGCGCATTCGTCCGGGGTTGTGGGCACTGAAAGGAGCATCGAACCGAATTCGCACCACAGCGCTCTATACGCACGCCTTTTACCAACGGATGTTGGTTGCAATTGGGAATTGGCGTGGGTTTGCCACGTATGTTCCTCCTCCGGATCGTGGGAAAACTTTTTCGTCAGGCTCGAATCTCGAAGAACTTTGTACACTGCATCAGTTACCAGAGTGCACCTATCCCCACTTCGTCAAAATAATGGGCAACATTGATGTCGTCTGGATCAATCGTCGCAACATGCCCGAACACTTTTTCGAAGTCGAGCATACGACGAATTTCAGAGATTCGCTCGTGAAGTTTGTCGAGCTCCAAGACTTTGCCGCTGGGATGACGATCGTAGCAGAAGCTAAACGACGCCCCCAATTTGAACGCATCCGTTTACTGGACGCATTTACGACAATTCGACAACGGGTAACGTTTGTCGACTACGAGCAGCTTTCGAAGCTCTACGAAGCTGAGCTTCAGCGAGCAGCGATTTCTGTGCTGTAGCTACTTCCTCCGAAATAGCAACGAAATCGGAACTCCCTCCAACGGGAAAAGCTCGCGGAGTGTGCGCTCGATAAAGCGCTTGTAGTGATCGGGGATCGAGTCAGGAAAGTTCGTGAAGAACACAAACAGCGGCGGCGCAACACCGCTCTGGGTAACATAGTTGATGCGTACATCACGGCCGCGAACTGCCGGCGGCGGAGTCCGCGCAAGGATAGGGAGAACTTGCTCATTGAGCTGTGCAGTCGGCACTCGCTGCAATCGGCGCTGTTGAATCTGCTCTGCCTTTTCGATGAGCGTTACCAGTCGCTGTTTGGTCAACGCCGACGTAAACACAATCGGCACAAAGTCTGCCGTAGGTAGCTCAATGCGGATGCGTTCGATAAAACGGTCAGCAGTTCGGGAATCTTTTTCGACCAAATCCCACTTGTTGACAGCGATCAGTATCCCCTTGCGTGCTGCGATGACGTCGGCAATGATCTGCTTGTCCTGATGCTCTACGCCGCGAGTCGCATCGAGTACGACGATGGCAACATCGCAACGCTCGATCGCGCGCTGCGTCCGAATCACACTGTAGAGCTCGACAGATTCAGCAATGCTACTTCGCCGCCGCAAGCCAGCGGTATCAACCAGGACGACGCTATGACCGCGGAAGCGAAGGATGCTATCAACGGCATCGCGCGTCGTTCCCGCAATCGGAGTGACAACCATCCGGTCCTGTCCCAGCAGCGCATTGACGATCGAGGATTTCCCCACGTTCGGTCGGCCAACGATTGCGATTTTGAGTAGGGTGTCTTCTTCCCCAGCTGGGGCTGGCTCAAGATAGCTAACAATTGCATCGAGCAGATCCCCGGTCTGGCGCCCACTCATCGCCGAAATGCCGAAGACACGCTCAAATCCCAAGCGATAGGCGTCGGCAACGTTGGCATCATGCTGGGGATGGTCGCACTTGTTGACAGCGACGATAACAGGCTTGCCCGCAGCACGCAAACGTTCCGCCACTCGGTGGTCAAGCGCAGTGACGCCAACGCTCCCATCGAGCACGAACACAATCACATCAGCTTCTTCGATGGCAAGTTGTGCCTGTTCGGTGATAGCGCGTTCGAAAAGCTCGTCGCTATCGGGAACGATTCCGCCAGTATCAACAAGATGGAAATGCACGCCATTCCACTCCGCACGGCCATAGAGGCGATCGCGCGTCACACCTGGCGTTTCCTCGACGATTGCTTCGCGCCGCTCAAGAATGCGGTTGAACAGCGTGGACTTGCCAACATTCGGTCGCCCTACAATCGCAACAGTGTTCATCGTTGTAGCGCTCGGAGCGTTTCGAGAACCTGCTGGACATGCCCGTCAACCTTGACCTTCGGGAAGATCGCAGCAATGTGTCCATCGGGAGCAATGATGAACGTCGTTCGCTCGATGCCCCAGGACGTCCGACCGTAGAGCTTTTTTTCTTTCCAAACGCCGTATGCTTGAGCAATCTGATGGTCTTCGTCGGCAACCAGCCGAAAAGGAAGGCTGTACTTGCCAGCAAAGCTGCGGTGTGACTGTACCGAATCAGGACTGACCCCAACGACGACCGCACCCGCCGTTGTTAGCTCCTCCATCGCATCGCGGAACGCGCATGCCTGGCGGGTGCAACCGCTGGTGTTGTCTTTTGGGTAGAAGTAGAGCACAACCCATTTGCCGCGATAGTCGCCAAGCGAGATCGCGCGGCCGTCTTGATCGAGCGCAGTAAATTCGGGTGCCGTTTGACCGACCGATAGTGCCATGGCTGCTCGTCTGTGGTGGATTGTTCCAATCGTTGTGCTCCTCGGTAGCTGCAAGAGCTCACCCACTGAGCCAGCGCCTACGGACGAAGCATTTACCGTTCGCATTGTGACGACGATGCCCGGCAATACGGAAGGCTCACCAGGCGTTCCGTACTCGTTTCGTGCCGAGCATCCCCCCATCGAGGGCGACCTCGACTACCTGTGGGATTTCGACACCACTCGAATTGTCAGCCGCACGCCGACAGTTGAGTTCAGCTATTCTGCCATCGGATGGTATGGCGTCTCAGTAACAGTTCGAAAGGATGGGAACACTGTGGGAACCGGTTTTCTCCTGGTCAACATCCGCACTGCCCCTCCAGAGATTCCGATGGTATTCATCTCAGCAGGTACGTACTTGCGTGGCTCGACGCGTGGAAGTTTCACCGAACAGCCGGTCCTGCAGGTGCGAATTTCGACTCCGTTTCTCCTCAGCGTGACCGAAATCACACAAGCGCAGTGGGAGCAAGTGATGGGGACAAGTCCTGCCTACCATACTGGGCCATCCCTTCCTATCGAGAGCATCTCGTGGATGGACGCTGTGGACTTCTGCAATCGGCTTTCGATTCGCTCTGGATTGCGGCCCTGCTACCGCATTCGAGGTGATACCGTCGAGTGCGATTGGAGCGCCAATGGCTTTCGCCTCCCAACCGAAGCGGAGTGGGAATATGCAGCACGGGCTGGCACAACGACCGACGTTTATAGTGGGCAGCTCGGCAATCCTTACGGAGGATGTCTGGCAAGCGACACGCTCGACCCTGCACTCGACCGCATCGCATGGTACTGCATCAACTCGAACCTGCTCCCGCATCCAGTCGGTCAAAAAGAGCCAAATGCATGGGGACTCTACGACATGATCGGGAACGTCGCTGAGTTTGTCTGGGATTGGGACAGCGGACTTCCCTACGGACCAGCAGACACGCTCGATCCACGCGGCCCAGCTACTGGTTACTACCGCCGCGTGCGTGGGGGCAACTATCTGACAGGTGCGCGTGACAATCGCGCAGCATCACGCCAGTCCTCCGTTGCACCGACGCGCCGAATGCTCGGGGTTGGTCTCCGTCTTGCACGGACAGCAGAGCAATGATCGGCACATTGGCGCTCCACGCGAACGCTTTGCACGCGTGCCGTTTGGCACAATCCTTGCGCTGGCTCAACGTAAGCAATCCTGTGCTCATGATGCACTATGCCCACACAAACGAGGATCACTCTGTTTGATTCACCTGCACGAATTCGCATCCTTCGTGACTACCATGCAGGTGACCTGGAACCACTGGCCCTGGAGGATTTCTCCGACGATACACCGCTGGAAGATCGTCCCGAAGAATCGCTGCCGCAGGGTTCGGAGTCGGTAGCACCGCCTCAGCAAGAGCCGCTCTTTACGATCGAACAGGTGCAACAGGAAGTGCAGGCTGCCTACGATCGCGGTTTTGCAGAAGGGCAAGAAGTAGCAACCGCTGTGCTGGAAACAGAGCTCCGCGCACTGACCGAGCGAGTGCGAAGTCTCGATAGCGCCATCGTCGAGCTGCAGCGCCAGTACGCTCAGGCAATTGAACGCACCGAGCACGTTGCGCTCGACCTTGCAGTGACCATCGCACGGGCAATCCTCCGCACCGAGGCTGAGCGGAGCATTGAATGCGTCGTTGCACAAGCGCAAGCAGCACTCGAGCAGTACCATGGCAAAGATGCGGTCACTATTCGTTTGCACCCTGCTGATTTCCAGGCACTCGAAAAAGCTGGGAATCCGCTCGTGAGCACTGGCGAGAGCCGCACCATCACGCTAGTTGCAGACCCAGCGGTCGAACTAGGCGGCTGCATCCTCGAAACAGCGCTCGGCACGTTCGACGCGCAACTGGCAACGCAGCTCGAGCGCGCGCGCTCGATCATTGCCGAGCAACTACACACGCCACCACCATCCCCAGAAGAGCAGTCCAATGCTGTCTAAGACAATTCGCCTTTCGCCGACGGAACTCATCGAGCACAGCGGGACGATCGCCAACGTCGTCGGACTGACGATCGAAAGCATCGGTCCACAAGCTGCCATCGGCGAAATCCTCCGCCTCTGCACGCCGAAGGGAGAGTGCGTTGCTGAGTGCGAAGTCGTCGGCTTCCGCGATAACCGTATCATCGCGATGGTGCTTGGTCAAACGCACCGTTTGATGCCCGGGATGAAGCTTATTGCAACTGGACGGTCGTTGGAGGTAGGGCTCAGTCCTGCTCTGTTGGGGCGCGTCCTTGATGGGCTCGGTCGGCCGCTCGATGGTGATACTGCTCCAATTGGCGTTGCAGAACGTCGCTCGGTGTATGCGGACGCGCCCTCGCCACTGGAGCGGCAGCGTATTACGTCACCGCTCCAGACCGGCGTCCGTGCGATTGATGGATTCCTGACAATCGGAAAAGGCCAGCGTGTCGGAATCTTTGCAGGTTCTGGTGTCGGAAAGTCCACGTTGCTTGGGATGCTTGCACGCCACACAAGCGCCGACATCAACGTCATTGCGCTCATTGGGGAGCGTGGCCGCGAAGTCCGCGAATTCCTCGAAAAAGATCTCGGCCCGCAAGGGCTGGAGCGTTCTGTCGTTGTCTGCGCAACCAGTGATCAGCCGGCGCTCATTCGCATCAAGGCAGCATTGGTGGCAACCACCATCGCGGAATACTTCCGGGATCAAGGTCTTGACGTTCTCTTGATGATGGATTCTGTCACACGCTTGGCGATGGCGCAGCGTGAAGTAGGGCTTGCAGTCGGCGAGCCACCGACGACGAAAGGCTACACGCCCTCGGTCTTTGCGCTGCTCCATAGCGTCATGGAGCGTGCTGGTACATCCAACGTTGGCACCATCACGGCGCTCTACACCGTCTTGGTCGAGGGTGACGACATGAACGAACCGATCGCTGATGCTGCACGCGGGATTTTGGATGGGCATTTTGTGCTCACCCGCAAGCTTGCCCAGCAAGGGCATTACCCTGCACTCGATGTTTTGCAGAGCATCAGCCGGCTCATGGACGACATCGTCTCTCCTGAGCATCGCCGCACAGCAACTACACTCAAGCAAGCATTAGCACTCTACGCCGAAGCGGAAGACCTCATCGCCGTCGGCGCCTATCAAACGGGAACCAATCCCCAGCTCGATCGTGCCATTGCAATGCGTCCAGCGCTGCTCGATCTTCTGCGCCAACAGAAAGACGACTTCACTCCACTGGAACAGACACTCGAGATGATGCAGCGTGTGGCAGTACTCTAACGTGCGTCGGCAGTACTCACGCAGCCGGGAAGGCGCTTGCTCGTCCGCATGCTCCTGCGCAGGTGGGATTAGCTGTTTGGTACGACAGTAGCCTCTGGCTGCGGACGCTTATTTCTCCAGCTCGAGCTGGTAGCTTCCTTCGCCGATTCGCAACGAAACAGTTGAACCAGTGGGAACGCGTGCGCGGTTAGTCGCTGAGGAGCGCCCCATGTTGACGAAGATTATTGCCATCTCTGCCCCATTGCCTTTGATCTTTTGTTCCGAGCGCTGCTGACCAGGGATGAATTCAAACGAAACAACGCGGAGAATGCTCTCGTCGGGATAATCGCGTTGAATCTGGGAGCGTTTGGCAAACCATTCTGCTGCGGTGAGCGGCAGGAGTTGGTTTTCAAGCTCCGGCTTGCTTGCAAACACAACATCAACTGGTACAGGGGCGCCGAAGTTTGCATTCGCTTCAGTTTGTACCGTCAAGTAAATGCTCGATGAACAGCCCACGAGCCAACAAAGGAGCACACAAGCGATGCGCATAGGTCTTGCTCACAACGTTGGCACAAATTTAGGGCAGGATGTGCCCGACTGTCCATTGCATTGCCGCCAACAGGCGTACTATGCTGAACTGGATCGAGCAGACAGGGATGGGAACTTCGAACGTGCACAGCAACGCTAAGGTCAGCACGGGCGTATAAATCAGGGAAACTGCGTATTGTGGAAAGTGCAGAACCTGCGATAAATTCGCTGCAGGAGGGTTCACTACCGTACCATCGCGTATCAGAGTAGCACTAACTGGCACAGGAATTGAGCTGAGGAACGGTGCATGGAGGCTGCTCACCGGTAGCGAATGCTCCTGCTTCCGTTCTACCGTCACCACGGATGTTCAATGGAACCGCACTTCTTGCCCCAATCGCCGTTACACTGGTACGACGGCATGCTCCTGCAGCCGGAGCACTTCCGCTATGGCTTCGCACGAAGTGATGCGCTGATCCACTACCGAGCTTTGCACTCGTAGCTGGAGGTTCCGATGGAGAAAAAGCGACCAACACCGTTTTCCCAAATGGTGCGAGCAGGAAAACGCACCTACTTTGTTGACATCGAGCCAACCCAAGGGCACCAGCGTATGGTACTCTTGATCGAGTCTCAAGGTCCTGGCCACGAGCGTCACCGCGTCTTGATTTTTGAAGAGGATTTTCTTCGGGTGCTCGATGCAATGCTGGCGGCACGTCGCTACCTTGAGGCGAATCCCTTTCCCCCTTCGCGGACGTAGTCACCAGCGGAGACACTTGCACCCCACGCCCTCTTCCGCCGAACATTCCCCAGGCGCGTGTTCGTCTTTGAACTGCGCTGGAAGTAAGTTTGTAGCATGGTGATAACGTCCACGTTACGGCAATGGCAGAATTCGAAACGCTGACGCTCTCCCCACCACACGTCAACGGTCACCAGATGAGCAGCAGTCGTGCCGCTGCCTATGATGCACTTCGTGCCGAGTACGAGCGCCTTCTTGCCCAGCTCGAACCCGACGTTCGACGTCTCCTGGAACGCTGGAGGGAAGAACTTGCCGCATACCTGGGCGAAGAATACGTGTACACAGTCCGTGGACGAGAGATTCGTGTCCGCAATCACTACGAATCCCTCTCACATTTGAAAATCCCCAAGATCGCTACGCCACGATTCCACGACTGGGGCGATATTGTCCGGTGGGCGATGCAGGAGAACTTTCCCGGCAAATTCCCCTACACTGCGGGCGTCTATCCTTTCAAGCGCCAGAATGAAGACCCAACGCGCATGTTCGCCGGCGAAGGCGGGCCTGAACGCACTAACAAGCGCTTCCACTACCTTTCCTACGGCATGCCCGCCGCACGACTTTCCACGGCGTTCGACTCGGTCACTCTCTACGGCGAAGATCCTGATCGCCGGCCGGACATCTACGGCAAAATCGGCAACTCTGGCGTCAGCGTCGCCACGATTGACGATGCCAAAAAACTCTACTCCGGCTTCGATCTCTGCGCACCGACAACGTCGGTCTCAATGACAATCAACGGCCCTGCGCCGATGATTTTAGCGTTCTTCCTCAACGCCGCCATTGACCAAGAGTGCGAAAAGTACATCCGCGAACAAGGGCTTACCGAACAAGTCGAGCGCCGCATCGAGGAACTCTACCGCTCGCTCGGCGTGCCCCGTCCGGTGTACCGTAACGTTGCAGCGGGCGCAGCAGCCGGCGAACTTCCGCAAGGGCACAACGGACTTGGCCTTCTTCTGCTCGGCGTACGCGGCGACGAGGTCCTCCCGGCAGACATCTACGCAGAATGCAAACGCCGTGCACTCCAAACCGTCCGCGGCACTGTCCAAGCAGACATCCTCAAAGAAGATCAGGCACAGAACACTTGCATTTTCTCGACCGAGTTCGCGCTCCGCATGATGGGAGATGTCCAGGAATACTTCATTGCAAACAACGTGCGCAATTTTTACTCCGTCTCAATCTCCGGCTATCACATCGCTGAGGCAGGAGCAAATCCAATCACCCAACTTGCCTTCACGCTCGCAAACGGCTTTACCTACGTCGAGTACTACCTATCGCGCGGCATGCACATTGACGATTTCGCGCCGAACCTGTCGTTCTTTTTCTCCAATGGTCTCGATCCTGAGTACTCGGTCATCGGACGTGTTGCACGGCGCATCTGGGCAAAAGCGATCAAGTACAAGTACGGCGGTAACGAGCGCTCACAGATGCTCAAGTACCACATCCAAACATCGGGACGCTCGCTCCATGCACAAGAGATTGCGTTCAACGACATCCGCACTACACTGCAAGCGCTCTACGCCATCTTCGACAACTGCAACTCGCTCCACACAAACGCTTACGACGAGGCAATCACTACACCGACGGAAGAATCCGTTCGCCGTGCCGTTGCGATTCAGCTCATCATCAACAAAGAGCTGGGGCTGGCGAAAAATGAAAACCCCTGGCAAGGTTCGTTCATCATCGAGGAGCTGACCGATCTTGTCGAAGAAGCGGTGTACATGGAATTTCAACGCCTCAACGAGCGTGGTGGCGTGCTCGGCGCCATGGAATTGATGTACCAACGCAACAAGATCCAGGAAGAATCGCTCTACTACGAATCGCTCAAGCACAGCGGCCAGCTCCCCATCATCGGCGTCAATACGTTTCTGGCGAAAGACGGTTCGCCCACGATTGTCCCCGGGGAAGTTATCCGCTCGACCACGGAGGAAAAAGAACAGCAGATTGCCAACCTTGAAGCATTCTGGCGGCGCAATGCTGAGCGTGCACCTGCAGCACTGCAACGGCTCAAAGACACTGCACGGCGCGGTCGGAACATCTTCGAAACGCTCGTGGACGTCTGCAATGTCTGCTCACTTGGGCAGATGACGCATGCTCTCTACCAAGTCGGTGGGCAGTATCGGCGCAACATGTGATCAGCGCACCACTCCTGTCGGGTCGAGTCGTTCTGCACCGCGCCATAGCTCGAAATGCACGAATGCACCGCCGAGTGTCTCCCCGCTGGTGCCGATCGTTTCCCCTGCTTCAACACGTTGCCCTTCACGGACAGATGCTCGCTCCACGTTGCCATAGACGGTGCGAATCCCGTTGCGGTGCTCGATGATGATGACTGTATTCATTGCCGGCAGCCATCGGACTGAGACGACCGTTCCTGCTGCTGCCGCCTTGATGGCTGTGCCAACCGGCACGGCGATATCCACCCCGGAATTGAACGCACGCGCGCCCGTCAATGGATGCCGATACTCGCCATAGCCGCGGAGGATTGCACCGCGGGCGGGTGGCTGGAGAAATCCAAGATCAACGTGCTGCATGCTTTTCCCTTTCGAAGCTGAGGAGCGCTCGGCGTGGCTGAGACGTTCGATGCTCTGCTTGATGATCTGCAGACTTTTCCGCAGTTTGCCAAGCTCGTCAGTAATTGCTTGCCGATTCTTTCGGAGCTTTTCGAGGAGTTGCGTGCGCAGCGCAAGCATCCGCTGCAAGCGCTGCTGTTCTCGCTGCTGCTGCGCAAGCAGGAGCTGGCGCGCCGCGCGATACTGTCGCAAACGGTCGAGAGCTTCGGCTGTGCTATCCCGCTGCTGCTGTGTTGAGCGAAGACGCGCTTCCATTGCACGCAACGCAGCGCTGATGATGGCAGTATCGAGTCCGGCATCATCATCGTCACGCATGTCTGCGGCGACAAGGAGCAGGATGAAGCGCCGCCACTGCTCGTAATTGTGGCTATAATCACTTCTGTGGCGCTGATGCTCGCTTTGGAGTGCGCGGAGTTGTTCATCGAGTGCGCGGAGTTCACCATCGAGCAATCGCAAGTAGCGCTGCTGACGTTCGATGAGCTGACGGAGCTGCTCGGCAGCTTTAGCGGTGGTTTTCTCTTTTTCAGCAAGCTCCTTGATCATCTGCTCCCGTTGTTGGATGCTGCGCTGGAGCGATAGCAGCTCTCGCTGGCGTGCCTGGATACTGCTTCGATCCGAAGTCGTGCGGTGTCGGGATCGCTGAGCATCAGCAACGGTCGCTGAAAGACTAATCAACACCAGCAGAAGTAGCAACCGCATCGCTTAGTACTCGTCGGTTGGAACACGCTCAATCTGCCCACCAAGTTGCCGCAGACGTTCCTCCATTCGTTCGTAACCGCGGTCGAGATGATAGACGCGGAGAACTTCTGTCGTCCCTTCTGCAACCAGACCAGCAAGAACCAGCGATGCACTCGCGCGCAAGTCGCTGGACATAACTGTTGCCCCCTGCAATCGAGCACCACCAGTAACAATTGCGGTGCTGTCAGCAATTTCGATCTCTGCTCCGAGTCTGCGGAGTTCCGGTACGTGCCCAAAGCGCGTCGGGTAGATCGTCTCGGTTATCCGGGAAGTGCCGCGCGCAGTGAGCATGAGGGTGATCCACTGCGCTTGAACGTCTGTTGGGAAACCAGGATACGGGGCCGTTGTTACGTTCGTTGGAGTGATCTCACCATCGCAGCGAAGGCTGATTATGCTGCCATCTACATCGAGGGTGCAACCGATTTCTTCGAGCTTATCGAGCACTGCTGCAAGATGGTAAGGATTGACGTGGACAAGCCGCACCGATCCACGTGTTGCTGCAGCTGCAATCAGGTACGTTGCTGCTTCGATTCGATCGGGGATGTTCTCGATCACCTCAAGGGGCGTGAGCGCAGGAACGCCGATAATGCGCAGCGTGGACGTTCCGATTCCTTCGATCTGCGCTCCCATCGCAACGAGCATCTGCGCCAGCGCTGTTACCTCTGGCTCGATGGCAGCGTTCGTGAGGATCGTTTCGCCCTCGGCGAGCGAGGCTGCGTAGAGAATATTTACCGTCGCGCCGACCGAGGGCACGTCCAAATGGATGGTAGCTCCGTGCAAACGCTCAGCGCGCGCGTTGATGTAGCCATGCTCGACATCAATTTCGGCGCCGAGTTTTTCCATTCCTTTCAGATGCAAATCCACCGGACGGGGACCGAATGCACAGCCGCCGGGAAGCGACACACGTGCGCGGCCATACCGCGCCAGTAGCGGGCCGAGAACGTAAATCGAAGCACGCATTTTCTTGACGTGCTCATACGGCGCTTCAAATGTGGTGATCGAGCGCGTATCGAGGAACAGCTCGCCGCCAGGAGATAGCTCTACGTGCGCACCAAGCCGTGCCAGCAGCCGAGACATCGTCCATACATCGCGGAGATTCGGCGTCCGACGGATGCGATAGACACCCGGCGCAAGCAGTGTTGCGGGCATTAGCGCCAGTACTGCGTTCTTCGAACCTGCAACGGCGATCGTGCCGCGAAGGGGGCGGCCACCTTCGATGATAAATTTGTCCATTGACACAAGCGGGTAGAGTATGACGGCTCGCGTCCTCGTCTGGAAGGAACACCAGATGGAGTGCCGCACGAAATTACGCCACATTCAACGACACGGAATCAACCGTTGATGCAACCGAACTGGTTTGTCGCCATCGAAGCTGTAGCCGAGCACCCCCTTTCGTTTCCGCCTCTTGTCGAAGGAATGCGATTGCTCCATCCAGCCGATTACCACGTTACGATCGCATTCTTTGGACAGCTGCCCTTTGACCCGAGCGATCGCATCGGTGGGCTGCTACGCCAGATACGCTCTGAGCGTTTTTGCGCTGTTGCAACGGAAGTACTGCTCCTGCCGCGGCGGGACTATGCCAGCGTCGTTGCGCTCGGCTTCGGCGAGGGCAGTGATACGCTGCGGTGTGTAATCACGCAGTGGCGCGATCGCTTGCGTGGAGCGCTCGACCTTGCTCCGGAGCAACGACCCGTACTTCCGCACCTGACCGTCGCACGCATGAAGCCTCGCCGCGACCACCGCGCAATCCAAGAGCGCAGCACATGGGCAACCGCACTCGCAGACGAGCTCCCCATTACGTTCACTTTTCGGCGGATCGGACTCTACACCTGGCAGAATCAGCGCCTGCCGAATCATCCGCACTACCGTGCGACGCGCTGGGTCGAGCTGGAATGATTCCTCCCTTCCTCCGCTGGAGGGAACGCGTTTACTGCTCGCTGAGCGCACGCATGAGTTTCCGCTTGGCTACCGGAAGGATCGTTTCGGCATACGGGAAATCCAGTTCTGTCTCGCACGCGAATGTTGCTGGGTTGGGCAGCTCTGGATACTGCTCAATCAACCGATGCTTGACAGCTTCGGGTGCCTCCCAGACTCCACGATTGTGCAAGGAAAGAATCTCCGTCGTGCGCAGAGCGCGGTAGCGGTCCCCATGTTCGACTAACTGCGCGCTTGTATAACGCAGCACGTGGAGTGTGCACGTTCGGTGCTCTGGGATGAGAACGTAGCCTTCGCTGGTGTACATCGGCAGCAATCCCACGCTTGTGATCGTGATGTTTTCTTCGACAAAGTCGAACAGTGCTGCCCCTTCTTCGATCGCTCCTGCAAGCTGTGGCATTGCCCAACGAATCAACTCGAAGAGTTGCTCTAGTGAGTCATGGTGGGAACGCTCGACCGAGCGATTCTCTTCTGGAGCTGGCAGGAGCTGCAGTTGCTCGCTTGGGTGAAGCTGCTGATGCTCCTGGAGGATACGTTCAAGTGTGCGATAAATCCCAATGAGCTCCTGCAGAGCTGGGTAGAGCTGATTGCGACGAAACTGCGCAACGAGCCAATCAATCGCAGCACAGATTTCGTACTGCCGCCGCTCTAGATCATCGAACGGCTGAGTGAAGAGTTCTAACGACAGGTGATACATGGCAGAACCTCCGTCGTTGACCATCGTCACCTACAAACATATCGGCAGTGTTGGTTCCAACAATAGCAGTAGCAGTGCCGTAGTGCTGCTACTTGCACACAAAACCAAGCACTGCTGGCAGTCTGAGTAAAAGCGGCATGTATATTCGCGCACACCTCGATGCACGCAGCAGCTGACCCATTCACCGAGACAGTATCCGGCGATGCTTTTCGAACTCCTGCTCTGGATTGATCGCGTCTTTGCCCCGCCTGGTTTTGGCGTTTTTCGGTACGTAACGTTTCGTTCCGCAGCAGCAGCGATCACCGCGCTCGGGATTAGTTTCCTGGTTGGACCACGCATCATAGCGTTGCTTGCCAGACGGCAGATTGGCGAGCGTGCAAAGGAAGAACTTGCAACAACTGGCAACCACGCAACGAAAGCCGGCACCCCGACGATGGGCGGTCTGATTATCCTGCTTGCCGTGATACTGCCGACGGTGCTCTGGGCAAGCGTAGCCAACGTATTCGTGTGGGCAATCGTTATAGTAACGCTCTGGCTCGGTGCGGTTGGTTTTCTCGATGACTACCTCAAGGTCGTTCGGAAGCTCCCGAAAGGGCTGATCGCACGCTACAAACTCATCGGACAGATCGCAATTGGCCTTGCGCTCGGCTCAGCGATTTACTTTTTCCCCGAATGGTTCAGCTCAAGCTACGCCCAAGTCAAAACGCTGACGACCGTCCCATTCGCAAAGCACATCAACTTCGACTGGGGAGTCTTTTACATCCCGATGGTAGTGTTTGTGCTCACGGCAACCTCGAATGCCGTCAATCTCACCGATGGCCTCGATGGGCTTGCGATTGGTACCGTTGGTATCGCAGCGCTTGCGCTGGCACTTGTTGCGTACGTCAGTGGGAACGCAATCTTTGCGCAGTACCTTACCATCATGCACTTGCGCGGCGCTGACGAACTGACCATCTTTGCATCAGCGTTGGTTGGGGCGGCGCTCGGTTTTCTCTGGTTCAATGCGTATCCCGCACAAGTGTTCATGGGAGATACAGGCTCCCTTGCGCTTGGGGGCGCCATTGGCGGACTGTGCATCCTCATCAAGAAGGAATTCCTCCTGCCGATCCTCGGTGGAGTCTTCTTCGCCGAGACCCTGTCGGTCATCGTGCAGGTTGCATACTTCAAGTACACCAAGCGCCGTTACGGTGAGGGGCGGCGGATCTTTCGGATGGCACCGCTGCATCATCACTTCGAACGGTGCGGGTTGCATGAAGCGAAAGTCGTCGTGCGGTTCTACATTGTCGCCATCATCTTAGCCATCGTTACGATGGCAACATTCAAGGTTCGCTAACAATCGCACCTAGTGCTATGGATCGCTTTGCACAGCTGGAAGAGTATCGCCGCCAGGCCATGCTCGGTGGCGGAGCTGAACGAATCGAGGAACAGCATCGCAAAGGGAAGCTCACCGCCCGCGAACGGCTCGAGGTTCTGCTCGACCCTGGCTCGTTCGAAGAGTTCGATATGTTCGTGCGGCATCGCTCCAGTGGCTTCGGGCTGGAGCGTCACCGTCCGTTCGGCGATGGTGTCGTCACTGGCGTTGGAACTATTGGCGGACGCACCGTCTGTGTGTTTTCGCAAGACTTCACTGTCTTTGGTGGCTCGCTCAGCGAGGCACACGCCGAAAAGATCTGCAAGGTGATGGACCTTGCGCTCAAGATTGGTGCGCCGATCATTGGCATCAATGATTCCGGTGGCGCGCGAATTCAGGAAGGGGTCGTCTCGCTCGGTGGCTATGCGGACATCTTCTTGCGAAACACGCTTGCCAGTGGCGTCATTCCCCAGATCTCGGTCATCATGGGACCCTGCGCAGGCGGTGCAGTCTATTCGCCCGCAATCACCGACTTCATCTTCATGGTGCGCGGCACATCGTATATGTTCGTCACCGGACCGAACGTCGTCAAAACAGTAACGCACGAAGATGTCACCTTCGATGAGCTTGGCGGCGCCGACACACACGCGACCAAGTCGGGCGTCGCGCACTTTGTCTTCGATAACGAAATCGAAACGCTCCTTGCGGTGCGAAAGCTTCTAGGGTTTCTGCCATCGTCCAATAGTGCGTCGCCTCCGCGCCTGCCAACGCTCGACATCCCCGACCGGCTGTGTCCACGGCTTGATCGAATCATTCCTGCTGACCCTACCCAGCCCTACGACATGAAGCAGGTTATCGAGGAAATTGTGGACGAAGGCGACTTTTTCGAGGTGCATGCCGACTACGCGCCGAACATCATCGTCGGGTTTGCAACGCTCAACGGCCAGCCTGTGGGAATTGTCGCCAACCAACCGAATGCTCTTGCAGGGGTGCTCGACATCAACAGCTCGGTGAAAGCAGCACGCTTTGTCCGCTTCTGCGATTGCTTCAACATCCCACTTATCGTGCTGGTTGACGTTCCGGGCTTCTTACCCGGCACCGACCAAGAGTGGAACGGCATCATTCGGCATGGTGCGAAACTGCTCTACGCGTTCTGCGAAGCAACAGTCCCCAAACTCACCGTCATCACGCGCAAAGCATACGGTGGTGCATATGACGTGATGAACTCCAAGCACATTCGTGGCGACTACAACGTTGCGTGGGTAACAGCCGAGATCGCCGTCATGGGTGCAAAGGGCGCTGTCGAGATTCTCTTCCGCAAAGAGCTCGAACGCGCAGAAAACAAAGAGGAACGCACACGCCAACTCGAACAGGAATACACCGAACAGTTCGCGCACCCCTACCGCGCAGCAGAGCGTGGATACGTTGACGATGTCATTATCCCAAGCCAAACGCGACACCGGCTCATCCGTGCACTTGCGCGACTTTCGAGCAAACGCGACACCAACCCACCGAAAAAACACGGCAACATTCCACTCTAAGCACCGCATGCGAAGTCTTGCATCGAAAAGAGTGCATCGCCTCCAATGCACGCTCTGATGCGGCTTTCAGAGCATGTGTCGTTGAGAATGCTTTCGCCCACGCTCTCCGACTGCGAAGATTTTTTCGTTGCATGAAAAAATTCTCTTGCAAAATCGCTTTTGGTTTTGTAGTATTGCAGTGCATTTTGTTTGTACCACTTTAGTACAAAGAGGTCGCTATGGCAACTGCCAAGAAAGCGGCTGCGAAGAAGCCAGCCAAGAAGGCGGCTGCGAAGAAAGCGCCTGCGAAGAAAGCTGCACCAGCAAAGAAGGCGCCCGCCAAGAAGGCGGCTGCAAAGAAGGCAGCGCCAGCAAAGAAGGCAGCGCCAGCAAAGAAGGCAGCGCCAGCAAAGAAAGCGGCGCCAGCAAAGAAAGCAGCGAAGTAGTTCGGTTGCTGGCTCTCTTCTTCCAGAAGGCTCTCGCCGTTGCGAGAGCCTTCTGTGTCAATGGGAGTAGTCCGTTGCCTTGGTTGCCGATGCAGTTTCTGTTGCTACACAGAACTCGGCACTATTTTCGCACGAGCGCACTCTTACGCTGGCAATGCACTACCGAAAATGGCACAACCAACGACCATCGAACGATTCCTGATTCTCGGTGTGCCGCACATCGTTGCGGAAACGGCAGACTTCCTCGCTCGCAACCATGCAGAGTTTCGCATTCTCGATTGGGACGCAATGCTGGATGGCTCCAGCTCACCTCTCCTTCGATCTGCTCCCGCACAGCCGCTTTTGCGGAACAATCGCCTTCTGCACCCACACCTACATCGCATCGTCACCTCTCCTGGTGAAATCGAAGATGGCGAGCAGCCCACAGTGATTTTGGATCTCTCGCTGCTGAGGGCGCAGCACCGGACACCGGTGCTCCAGGTTGTGCACGAGCTCTTCCCGAACGCTCTCATTCTCAGTTCGACGCTGACGTGTACCGCAACGGAGCTTGCTGCACTCGTGGGCACAGGTTCATCCCTTGTTGGATTCAACGGCATGCCTGGCTGGACATCGCTGGGCAGGATCGAACTTGCTCCAGCACTTCAAACCTCCCAGGATGCAACCGCTCGCGCACACAGCATCCTTGCGCAGCTGGGGATCGAAACCGAACTGGTTGAAGATCGCGTTGGGCTTGTCATCCCGCGTATCTTGGCAACGCTGATCAACGAAGCAGCATTTGCTGCGATGGAACAGATCGCAACGCCCGAAGACATTGATCGCGCCGTAAAGCTTGGCGTCAACTACCCGCATGGTTTGCTCGAATGGGCGGACATGCTTGGGCTCGATTGCACCCTGCGCATCCTCGATGCACTCTTCGAGGAATACCAAGAGCCACGCTACCGCGCATGTCCACTGCTCCGGCAGTATATCCGCGCTGGTTGGAATGGCAAACAGAGCGGCAAAGGTTTTTTCGAATACTCGGAAGGTACCCACTAGCCCTATGCGTCCCTCTGTCGCACTGCTCGATGAATCGCTCGGTGCCAGACTCGATGCGTTTCTGCGTCCGCTGCCACCTCCCTGGCAGCGATGGATCGTAGCACCCTCCTCGAGTGACACTGGCGCACACGCAGTGCCTCGGCTGTCCGCCACCACAAAGAGCCAATCGTGCATTTGCCAAGAGGGAGCGTGCATTCGCGATGCCGTACTTGCCGCAGTACCCGATCGCGCATTCATCGCAGCAGTGATCGTGCAGCCTGCACTGGCGTGCCTTTGTCTCTGTGCCGATGCCGTGTTTGTGCCGAGCAGTCTTGTTGCCTGGTGCCGAACTCACGGCATTCCCACAACCCACGCTCGCACGCTTCCAGAGCTGGCATTGCTCTGGGAACGTTTCCTGCGTGCAGCGCAGTGGCGCACACGATACCAGGCGCATCGCTATCGTCACTATTGCTTGGAGATCGAATGAAGCCCTCTGCATGCGTTCCAGCCGTTGCACTCGTTGCTGTATTTCTCCCAACGTTTGCATACGCACAAGACTACACGACGATCATCCGCACCGCTGTAGTCAATGGCCGTACTGTTCCAGACCGTGCATGGAAAGCGGGAATCGAAATTCGTCCGGAAGACTACATCCAATGGCTCGCCGCGGTGCGCACCAGCACAGGCGATACAATCGAAGCAGCAAGCTACCTCACCGAATTGAGCCACAACGATGTTACCCAACAGCGCCTGCAAACTACGCCCACGATCGAATACAAAGGGCTTCCCGAGGGAGACTACACGCTCCGCATCCAAGCACAACTTGCACCGGGCAGCAGTGCTGCGCCGATTCTCCTCCGCTTTCGCGTTGGGCGCACTCTCGCCATTGGGGATGAGCAACCGCAACCGGCAGCGGCACCAGACACCACAACCAGTGCCGGAACGTCCGCATTCCCGATTCGCTTGTGGATTGCGGTTGCGCTGGCATCGAGCATCATCAGTTTGATACTCGCAACACTGCTTCTCCAACACCGCCGGCGCTCGCGTCTTACCGCCCAAGATTTCGACCGCCTCCAGACGGAGCTCGACCACACCAAGAGTCGCCTTGCTGAGCTAGAGCAACTCAAGCAGCATCAGCAACAGGAGCTTGAGCAGGTACACCATCAGCTCGCTACGTACCGACACCACGCAGAACAGAGCAACAAACATCTGGCCGAACAGAATCGCCAACTCCGCCAACAAGTTGAACAGCTGCGTGCTGCCAAAGAGCGACTCGAACAGCTACAGAAAGAAAAGGATGAGCTGCTCAGCAGACTCGTCCACGACATCAAAAATCCCCTCTTAGTCATCGAGCAGCTCGTGCAACTTCTCCGCCAGTACGACAGCAATTCAACCCAAATGCACCAGCTCCTGAACGACCTGGCTGAAACCACCAGCCGTGTGCTCGCGCTCTCGCAGCAAGTCTCGCGCCTGCTTGCGCTCGAGGGCAGTGACGGTCTGCTACTAGACATTGAATCAGTCAACCTCACCGAAATCCTGCGCTCTGTTATCCGCCGCAATGCCTACCTTGCACGGCGCAAAGGCATCGAGATTATCGAAGAGCTTCCCGAGAACATGGTTGCTGAGTGCGATCCCCAGCGCATTGAGGAAGCCTTCGACAACGTCGTCAGTAACGCGATCAAGTATTCTCACGCAAACTCCATCGTTCTAGTTCGTGCGAAAGCAGGGGAAGCGTCGCACACAATCGAGATTGAAGATCATGGTGTTGGGATGAGCACCGAGGATATGCAGCGCCTTTTCGAGCGCGGCATGCAAGGATCAGCTGCTCCAACAGCGCAAGAGCCATCGAGCGGTATTGGGCTTTGGATCGTTCGGCGGATTATTGACCGCCACAACGGAACGATCAAGATTCGCAGTACCCAAGGCGAAGGCACGCTCGTTACCATTACACTCCCAGCCACCCAGTCGCAGACGCAGCCTACGTCTGATGACGGCGCACCAGTTTCCGAAAACCGATAATCTATCGGCACACTGGCACAGAACTTGAGGGAGTAGAAGCGAACAGGATCACTATCGCTTCTCCGATGCGCCATGGACGTGCGCGACTACCTCTTCCGCGAAAAGCTGCCACTGATGAGCACTGCACTCGAAGCATACGCGCTGCGGCAGCGAACAATTGCAAAGAACATCGCGAACGCAACTACGCCAGGCTATCGTCCCGAACGGGTGCGATTCGAGGAAGAGTTCCTACAAAGCGAGTTGATGCTCCGAGGCACACGCACGAATGCTCAGCACATTGGCATCGGGCCGCCGTTCGATGACGAAGTCCAGCCCGAACGCGAGCAAGCCCCCGTGCCCAAGCCGGAGGTGTACTTCGCCGGCGAATCCCACGTCAACGTGGATAGAGAAATGGGCGAGCTGGCAAAAAATCAAATCCGCTTCCGTTTGGTGGCGCGTCTGACGCAGCGATACTTCAGCGGACTCCAGCAAGCAATCAAAGGTACACCACAATAACATCACGGAGGATGCCTTCAATGGAAAACATCTTCTCGTCGTTCGCATTCAGTGCGCAGGGTCTGAGCGTCCAGCGGATGCGCCTTTCGAGCGTGGCAAAGAACATTGCCAACGCAGATACTACTCGCGATGAGCGGGGGCAGGTCTATCGCCGCGAAGTCGTCGTCGTCCGTGCGCGTCAGCGTGGCACGTTCGAGGATGCGCTGCAGCTATCGCTCCCGCTGGCGCGAAGCTCACCGTCGCATGTTGACCCAGAAACGCCAGGGCTGCGTGCCCCCGACGACCAAATCCTCAAGGCACAGGTCGCGCGCGACAATTCACCGCCTCGGATGGTGTACGATCCAACGCACCCGGACGCGAACGCAGAGGGCTACGTTCAAATGCCGAACGTGAACATCGTCACCGAAATGGTGGAGATGATTTCAGCGCAGCGTGCCTTCGAAGCCAATACAGGCGTGATCGCAGCAGCTAAGAACATTGCTCGTGACTCGCTGGAGATCTAAGCAATGCAGCTCCGCGCTATCGCTGCGTACCAGCAGGCCGCCGCGCACGCACAACGCTCCATCCAGCAGGCAGCACCTGCCCGGAAACCCGAACAGCTCGAGCATCGCACCACACCACCCGCTCCTCTCGTGGTCGAGCTGTTCAACCGGAACGGACGTGCGCAGATCGTTGCAACAGGCATTCACGTAGATCAACGCATCTGACCACTACTGCTCGGAGACAAGCCATGGCACCGATTCCACCGCTCCAGTCATTCCCAGCGCCACTGCCACTTCCGCAGCAGACTGCACCTGCTCAGGCCAGCGGGCCGACGTTCGACGAAACACTCCACACCTTTCTCGACAGCGTCAACGATCTGCAGAAGGAAAGTGGCACTCTCAGCGAACGGTTCATCAAAGGTGAGGCAGTTGATCTCCACGACGTCATGATCGCCGCGGAGAAAGCAAAGACGAGCTTCCAACTCCTGATGGAGCTGCGCAATAAAGCGCTCGATCTCTACCGCGAAGCAATGCGTATCCAAGTTTGATTCGAGTAATCGCCCATGCCACTTCCACCATTTGTCAACCAAGCAAAAGAGTTCTGGCAGCGGCTGCGTACACCGCAAAAACTGACCATTATCGGCGCAGTACTCGCTGCAGTCGGCATCATCGCCGCCATTGTTGCAGCCACATCGTCACAGCCGATGGCCGTCCTCTTCAGCGACCTTGATCCCAAGGATGCAGGCACAATTGTCGAAAAGCTCAAAGAGCAAGCCGTCCCCTACGAACTTGCCGATGGCGGCGCAACAATTCGCGTCCCTCAATCCCGCGTGTACGAACTCCGCTTAGCACTTGCACGCGAGGGGCTACCATCGAATAGCACGGTCGGCTACGAAATCTTCGATCGCACCAATCTCGGCATGAGCGATTTTGTCCAGAAGCTCAACCACAAACGCGCACTCGAAGGCGAACTGCAGAAGACCATCGCGAGCTTCGATGAGGTGCAGAAGGTGCGCGTGATGATTGTGCTACCGGAGAAAGCGCTCTTCGAACAAGAACAGAAAAAACCAACGGCCTCAGTGCTGCTGCACCTCAAAAGTGGTCGTAGCTTGAGCAAGCTCAACATCGAAGGCATCCAAAATTTGGTTGCCAGCAGCGTCGAAGGACTCAGCCCAGCCGACGTCACAATCGTTGACCAACATGGGCAAATCCTCAGCCAGGCGCCTCGCGAAACCTCGACCCTTGCAGGGCTGACCGCAACGCAGTACGAACAGCAGCAGAAAGTCGAGAGCTACCTTACCTCGCGCGTCCAATCATTGCTCGATGGTGTCCTCGGTCCAGGCAACAGCGTCGTCCGCGTGAGCGCCGAACTCGACTTCACCCAGCGTGAACAAACACGCGAGAACTACGACCCCGACGGCCAGGTTGTCCGCAGCGAAGAGCGCATCGCCGAAGCGCGCCGTTCCCAAGACTCGCTCGACTACCCCGCAGTCAATAGCGAAAGCAACGCTACAAAGGTTCGCACGAACTACGAAATCTCGCGGACGGTCGAGCGCATTGTCGGTGGCGTTGGAACGATCAAACGCATTTCTGCATCGGTGCTCGTCAACGGCATCACGAAAGTTGTCGAACAAGACGGGAAGAAGGTCATCCAATACACACCCCGAAGCCAAGAAGAGCTCCAAAAACTCACGCAGATTGTCCGCAATGCTATCGGCTACGACCCTGAACGAAACGATCAGGTGAGCGTTGTCAATCTTCCCTTCGATACGACACTGCTTGACCAACCGGAGGAAGAACCGACGTTTTCGCTGCCGCGCGGAAATCTCGTGCTCGGTATCGCTGCACTGCTTGCAGTACTGGCTGCACTATGGGCGCTGCGGCGTTTGGTTCTCTCGCCACCGCTACGACGCCGCATCGAGGAAATTTTCGTGCCGAACGCCGCACTACAACTTGCCCCGGAAGGTCCGGTGGCGCCATCGTTGGAACCGCCAGCGGAGCCTGCGCCTGTTGCGCAACTAGAAGAACATCGGGAACTATCGCCCTACGATGAGCTTCGTCAACGTGTGCGTGCCAAGCTTGATTCTGCAACCGCAAGCGGCCTGACGGAAGAGGATCTCATGGTCGAAGAGATGAAAGACCGCATTCGTCGCTTCATTCACGAGAACAATGCCGAAGCAGTCAAGCTCATCCAAAGTATGATCAACCAAGAGCATTGACCGATGAGCGCAATCGTCCAACAGCGCCAACTCTCCTACGAACAGCTCTCGCCCCGCCAGAAAGCAGCGCTCCTGCTGTTGGCGCTCGATGTTGAAACTGCTGCGAAAGTGTTCCAGGGGCTTCGCCAGCAGGACATCGAACAGGTCAGTGTCGAGATCGCAGCTCTCGATGCTGTCCCCAAAGAAATCACCGCCAAAGTGATCGAGGAGTTCTACAACGTGCTCGTCAGCCGCGAGTACATGCTCACTGGCGGCGTCGAGTACGCGCGACTTCTGCTGGAGCGCACGTTCGGACCGGAAAAGAGCCGTGAGCTCCTCGAGAAAGTCAAGATGCTCTCAACCGTCCGTGGCTTCGACATCCTCAAGAAAGCCGATCCCCAGCAGCTGGCAAGCTTTCTTTCGAAAGAGCATCCGCAGACGATTGCATTGCTGCTATCGCACCTTCCAACAAACCAGAGCGCCGAAGTCCTCGAGCGCTTTCCCGATGACCTTCGCACTGATGTGATCATCCGCATTGCAACGCTCGGCAAAGTCTCCCCGACGATCGTTCAACAGATCGAGCAAGTCGTTGACCAGATCGCCGAACAAACGCTATCCCAAAACTTGGCAACTGCCGGTGGCGCGCAGATCGTTGCTTCGATCCTGAACCTTTCTCCGCCGGCAATTGCAAAAACAATCATGGAACAGATCGAGCAGACCAATCCACAGCTTGCGCAGGACATCAAGCGCATGATGTTCCTCTTCGAGGACATTCTCTTGATTGACGATCGCGGGATTCAACGCATTCTGCGCGATGTCGATCGGCGTGATCTCATCCTTGCGCTCCGCGGTGCGGATGAGCGGCTCCGCGCAAAGATTTTCAAAAACATGTCCGAGCGCGCTGCCAAGGTCGTCAAGGAAGAACTCGAACTGATGGGACCAGTCAAGCTCAAAGACGTTGAGGCTGCTCAGCAGCGCATCGTCGAAATTGTCAAGCGGCTCGAAGAGCAAGAGGGAATCACCATCAGCGGTCGCGGTCGGGACGAAGTGTACATCTAACTGCTCGCTGAGAGCGTCACTGCTGCAGTCGAAGCTCAGCAGCGATCGCGCTGAAACTAAGTGCAGCGCTCAACCGCTCTGCAGCCTGAAGTGCGATTCCCTGCTGCCGATGACCAACGCGACCGAGAATGAGCGCGATATTGGCAAGCGCAACGCACTGGACGTGCACGGAAGCCTGGCGAGCGTGCAGCGCAGATTCCACTGCATGCTCCCAGGCATGGGCAATGCGTCCATCCACACAGTCTGCAACGGTGCGCATCGCTGCGACAAGAGATGCAAGTTCAGGGACCTGGCCGATAGCAGCACCTTCCTCTGCTGTAAGTGCTGCAAGCTGCGTCCGGGCACGCTGAGCATCGCCGGAATCGAGCACAATCCGAATACGCACCAGCTCACCGAGGACACGCTCGAGCGGCGAGCGCCCATCAAGTTCAAGCTGCTCAGCAGCACGGCGAGCATCCTCAAGATTTCCAGCATACCACAACCCGACGACCGCGCCGAGCTCTTCGAAAAAGTCCTTCCTACTTTCGGCACTGAGCATAAAGTTCGTGCGTTCGTTCTCCCCGAGGCTCTTCTGCGCAAACGCAGCAACGAGTGAATGCCCTGCGTCGAGTGCTGTGCGGTAGAGCTGTTCGAGCACCTGCTCAGCCGCAGCGGTGTTACCCGCCTCCACCAAGTGCGCTGCTACAATCGGGGCAAGTTGCTCTGCAAGCGCTTCATCTGCTGCCGAGCGCATCCTCTCCTGGAGAATTGCTGCAATCCGCGAATGCACTTCGACACGCTCCTCGTGCTCGAGATACTCGACAAAGTAGCGGTAGTACCCCGCATGCGTGAAGGTGTAGGCGGTCGTTTCCACCCCATAGAGCCGCCGCATCCCGAGACTGCGAATAACCCCACTCCGCTGTTGGAGCGAGCGTAACAAGCGCACCGTCCCGATCGGATCGCGCTGGAGAAGTTGCGCAACGACGAACACGGTAAACGTCATCCCTTCGGCAGCGCAAAGGGCCAGCACCAGCTTCGTTTCCTCGTCGAGTCCACCGAGCGTCTCTTCGAGCATAGCATAGAGCGATGCAGGCCGGTAGTCCGTCCGCAGCACGGAAGCGTCGAGGCTGCCATCAGCTTTGAATGGCGAGTGCTGACGGAAGTACTGCAAGTATGCGACCGCCACAGCAGGAACACCTCCCGTCTGCTGGAGCAACCATTCATCGAAGACCGTATCAGGGCGGTAGTGCTCCAGATGCTGCTGTGCAAGCTGACAAAGTTCGCTGCGTGAAAGGAGCGGCACTTCGACTTGCACGATCTTGTCACTACTGGCAGCAGCCAGGAAACCTTCGAGTGCAGGGTTCTGGGCCTGTGTGACCGATGGCTCGTATGCGAACACGATTGCAAGTGGAACGCTGCGGTTCGTCTGGAGAAGTTGCTCAAGCAGCTCAACCGATGCGGCGTCGAGCCACTGCGCATCATCAAAGAGTAGGACGAGCGGGGATTCTCCTGCAAGCTCTTCGAGCGCATAAGCGATTTGTTCGGTCTGGGTTGCTGGCTGCTGCCCTGCTTCGCGTCGGTACTCGCGCATATCGCGCAGTACTTCCTTGGTCACATCGAAAATTGAGCCGACCAGCGGAATCATCCCCAGCACGGAAAGCCCGATGTTCATGATCAAGCGCCGTTTGGCTTTCTCCTGCGGATTGGCCAGGAGCAGCTCGATTCCTTTGAGGAACGGATAGAGCGGCTGCACGAGCGGAACTGATTGTTGCCCAATTGGCGCAGGGCATTCGACCAGCGCTGTGCGCGCGGCAGTGGCAAGCCTGGCACGGCAGCACTCAAGGAGGGTCGTCTTTCCATATCCACTTTCCCCAGCAAGCGCAACAAGCTGAATCCGCCGCTGCGCCAGTGCTCTCTGCACTGCAGTTACAACATGCTCCACCAGTGCAGCACGATTCGACGTTAGCACCCGTTCCATCACACCGCCACGTTCATCGTTCGACGCCCCTGACGGAGAAAGCGCACCTGCAACCAGGATGCACCCGCAATCAGAACGACGACCACGACCGCGATTGCTGCAGCATATCCCATCCCATCGCTCCGTTCGAACGCGTTGCGGTAGAGCTCGTAGACGAGCGTCGTCGTTGTTCCCTCGAGCGGCCCGCCACGCGTCATCACGTACACCTCCACGAACACTTGGAAAGACTTGATCGTGTTCATCACGATGATGAACGTCAACGTTGGCCGTAGTAGTGGCAGTGTAATCCACCGCAGCTGCTGCCACGAACTTGCTCCGCTGAGCGCTGCTGCGTCGTAGAGCTGGCGCGGTATCGTCTGCAGTCCAGCAAGGACAATGACCATGTAGTAGCCTGTTGCCATCCACACATCCATCGCCATGATTGCTGGAAGCGCCGTTGTCGGCTCAAGCAACCACCCACGCTCAGGATGTGGCACCCCGAGCCACCCAAGCACCAGGTTTAGGTAGCCATCGCGTGCGTAGAGGTTGCTGAACACCAGCGCCACGACGACAAGCGACGTCACCGTTGGGAGAAAGTACATTGCACGGAGAACCGACCCGATGCGGCGATCAGCTATTCGATCAAGGAGCAGCGCCAGCGCGAGGGCAAGCACAGTCGTCGTCGGAACTGTCCCAACGGTGAATATGAGCGTATTGACCAACGCCTTCCAAAAAAGGGGGTCATGGGCCAGCGCACGGAAATTTGCAAGTCCAACCCACCGCTGCTCTCCTGTCAGCGTGGAATAATCACTCAAGCTCAAAAGAAACGCCGATGCAATCGGATAAAGCCAGAACGCTACGACAGTCACTACCCATGGCAGAACGAGGACAAACCCACTGCGATACTGTTGCCGTGCAATGTCTGCGTGATTCATTGCTTCCGCCGGTGGTGGTGATGAACTGGCCGTGGTGCTCGGCTCGGCGGAGCGACGGTGAATACCGCAGGCAGGCTATAGCCATCGCTGGTAGCAATTGACAACTCGCTCTGCTCATCAACAGCGCGAATGGTCCAGACATACCTGCCACGGGGCAAGTGTTGCGGGTGCCACTCAAGCGACGTTGCGTTGCAAACGCGGCGCTCCACCAGCGGTGACTGTACTCGCACCGCCTCGGCAATGTTGAGCGAATCAGGCAACGCATAGCAACGCACGATGTAGCACGTTCCTGGTCGCACTGGGAGAACCGGCATCCACTGGAAACGGGCAATAATAGGTTTTCGCCGAGCAGCTCTGAGCGTATCGCTCAGTACTGGCGCGAGCGGGATCGGCGGTTGGTAAGAAAAAACGTAACGCTCCACACACACAGGCGCACTAAAATGCTCCACTCCCATCGAGTCTGTGACATGGATGCAAATGGTGAGGGTGCCGGTATCACTGAGTGCTTTCCAGCGCGGGTCGAGATGGCGAGGATCGTCCGGGAACACAAGCTCGCCCCAAATCTCATTGCCACGGAGACGGAGCCGCTCTCCTGGCGAAATCGTCCATACGCGAGTCCGTGGCAGTTTCGTGCGCGCCAGGATTTTTCCAGCTTTCGTTACAACAACCCGCGGGATGCAACGAATGCTTCGTTCCGAACGGTTCTCGAGTTCGAGCGTTGCGTGGTGCCATTCCGCGATGTAGCTGGAGAGCACGCTATCAAGCTGGAAACGAACTTCGATTGGATAGGCTATCCCCTGCTGTCCGTAGGCTGGCACTAAGAGGATGAGAGCAACGATCGCGGGAAGCCACATGGCGCACTGATTACGTCGGTTCCTTATCATTGCGTGCAAAGATAGCAGCACATGTCGCATCACTTCTGCACAGCCATGGCATCGAACGCCCACCTTTTCGACTACGATCGCTCGAACATGCGAGCGGTCTTGCGCACCTTTCCAGAGCAAGTGCGCCATGCATTGCAGATCGCGCAGACGGCACCACCCCTCGAAGGGGTCGAAGTACGCTCGGAGGTGGTCGTTGCAGGTCTTGGAGGCTCTGCAATTGGTGCTGATCTTGTCCGCTCGTATTTGGCAGCAGTAGGCGGTGCCGAACGTCTGCGGATGCACATTTGGCGTGGCTATGGCGTCCCTCCATTCCTGGACCGCTCGAGCGTGCTCATCGCCAGCTCCTATAGCGGCCAGACAGAAGAGACGCTCTCGGCATTTCGCGAAGGACGCAAGCGCACCTCGCACCTGCTCTGCATTACCACCGGCGGGCAACTTGCCGCACTCGCCAAACGGCACAAGGTACCGTGCATTCTCATCCCCGCGGGCTTTCAGCCACGGTGTGCACTGGGGTATTCGCTCTTCCCCTTGCTCATGACCGTCCTGGGACACCCTGCCGTCGAAGAGCCAGCGCGCCAGACCACCGAAAACGCTCTTCCGGAAGTAATCAGCGTCCTTGAGCAGCTCTCCCAAGAGTGTGCTGAACCGACCAAAGCCAATCCAGCCTACAACCTGGCAAAATCGCTCCACAACCGGCTGCCGGTGATCTATGGTGCCTATGAGCGAACCGATGCTGTGGCGCTGCGTTGGCGCGGGCAAATTCAGGAGAATGCAAAGCAGCTTGCGTTCTCCCACCTTCTACCGGAGATGAACCACAACGAAATCAATGGCTGGCAATTTCCCCCTGCAATCGTCAAACAGTGCGCTGCGATTTTGCTTCGTGATCCCAATGACCACCGGCGCGTCAGTCTCCGTTTCGATGCGCTCGCCCAAATCCTACGAAAAGCACGCGTTCGCCCAATTGTTGCCCTTGAAGGTCGCGGTCGGAGCCTCCTGGCGCGGATGATGAGCTTGGTCTATTTGGGCGACTGGACGAGCTACTACCTTGCACTGCTCAACGGCACTGATCCAACGCCGGTTCCCGTTATCAGCCACTTGAAGCAGATCTTGGCCTCGTCGTCATGAGTACTCCCCGCATCGTTTTTTTCGGCACTCCAGAGATTGCCGTTCCAACGCTCGAGCGGCTCCACCTCGAGTGGGGTGTCTGCGCGGTCGTCACTGTTCCGGATGCGCCCCAAGGCAGAGGGCGGAGCTTGCGTCCATCGGCGGTCAAGCGTGCTGCGCTCGAGTTAGGGATTTCTCCGATTTTCGAGCCGACTTCTCTCCGCGATGCATCCTTTGCCGATGCACTCTCGGCACTTGCGCCGGATATTTTCTGCGTGCTGGCCTTTCGCATACTCCCGCAATCGCTGCTTTCGATTCCACGCTTAGCGTTCAACGTTCATCCGAGCCTGCTCCCGAAATTTCGTGGTGCAGCTCCCATTGCGCATGCAATCATCGCCGGCGAGCGCGAAACGGGCGTCACGACGTTTGTCATGAGCAACCGCGTGGACGCTGGCGCCATCCTCCTGCAAGAGCGCTTGCCGATCCCAGATGGCGCCACAGCTGGCGACTTAGCTACTCTGCTTGCACCGCTCTGTGCGGAGCTTGCCCACCGCACCATCAAGCACTGGATCGAGGGATCGCTCACGCCACTTCCTCAGGCAGAGGAGCTTGCAACCTCGGCGCCGAAGCTCCATGCAGAGCACGCGCAGATCGCCTGGGAACGCGATGCTCGCAGCATCCGGAATTTCATCCACGGCCATTCGCCCGAGCCTGGTGCATGGACGTTGCTCGATGGTGGCGTTCGGCTCAAAATCTACCGCGCCGAAATCATCGAGGAACGTTCGACTGGCGCCACTGCCGGCGCCTGGCGCATGGAGGGCGAGCGTTGGATCGTCCAATGTGGGCGGGGCACACTCGGTTTAGTTGAAGTGCAGCTCCCTGGCAAACGCGTGATGACCGCCGCAGAGTTGCTTCGTGGCTGGCGCAGCGATCGGACCGGCACTTTTGCTCTCCCCATGCACGCACCACAGCAATGAAGCCGTTGGCAGCATTCGTTCGGGAGCATCCGCGCTTTGTGGTTGCGCATCGTGGCGCCTCGGCAGTTGCGCCGGAGAACACGCTCGCTGCGATCAACACTGCAATCGCCGCTGGCATTCCGATGGTTGAAGTGGACGTTCAGCTCACCAGCGATGGCCACGTCGTGCTCTTCCACGATCGAACTGTTGGGCGCACAACGAGCGGCCGCGGACGGATGCACCGCTTCCGCTACAGCGAGCTGAGCACACTCGACGCTGGCGAATGGTTCGATCCTACATACCGCGGCGAACGTGTCCCATTACTGGAAGAGGCACTCCGACTCCTCCGCAGTGCCAAAACGTACGCAAGCATCGAGATCAAACCACCCGCCGAAGGGGAGAATCTCTCCACACGGCTCGAACGCATCGCTGCTGTCGTCGAGCAATGCCAGATGACCGAGCATGCGCTCTTCAGCTCGTTTCACCACGAGTCACTGCGCTTGCTGCGCCAGATTCTTCCCCGATGCCACACTGCTGCGATCAACATTCCTGGAGATCGGCGTGCACCGTCGGAGATTGCTCGCGCGGTCGGCTGCGAAGCGTTCGTCTGCTCGCTGCGAGAGTGCACGCGTTGGCGTGTCGAGGACGCACTCGCAGCGGGACTCTACGTCGGTGTCTATACGGTCAACACCGTCGCGCAGCTCGAGCGTGTGCTGCGGTATCCCGTCACCGCAATTGTGAGCAACAACCCTGCGGCAATCCAGCGCGAGCTTGCGATGCGCGCTACGGAATGAGGTTGCTTCCGTGTGATTAGCGAGGTTGCAAAGATTCCCAGCGGTCGAAAATCTCGCTGATGCGCTGGGCACCGTCGGTCAGCGCTGCGGGCCCTGGCTGCAGGATGATCGCCGAATGGATTTCGTACATGTGCCCATTGGCAACCGCGGGCATCTGCTCCCAGCCAGGGCGCGTTCGGACACGCTCGGGTTTGAAGGCTTTGCCACACCATGAGGCAAGCATGATATCCGGCGATCGGCGCACAACCTCCATCGGATCGGCGACGATGCGCCGCTTGGCATCGGGGTACTGGCGATGCTCGGCAAAGACATCATCGCCGCCGCACAGTTCGATAAGCTCGCTCACCCAGCAGATACCAGTGATGATGGGGTCGTACCATTCCTCGAAGTACACGCGCGGACGGTGGCGGCGCTGCTCAGCACGCTGTCGGTGCCGCTCCAATCCCGCAATGAGCTGCTCGACGTAGCGTTCGGCTTCTGGGAGCTTTCCCACCAGCGCTCCAAGCCGCACAATCATGCTCAGAATCCCCTCGATCGTGCGATGGTTGAAGCAAACCACCTCGAATCCTTCCCGAACAAGCTGTTCAACAATCGGCGCCTGAAGGTCAGACCAGGCAAGGACAACATCCGGCTCGAGAGCGCGGATTTTTTCGATGTTTGCATCCAGATAGGTGCTTACCTTCGGTTTCGTCTTCCGTGCCTCGGGCGGCCGCACAGTGAACCCTGAGATCCCGACGATGTATTCATCGGCGCCGAGGGCGTAGAGTGTTTCGGTTGTCTCTTCCGTCAGGCAAACAATTCGGCGCGGCAGCGATGGTGCGTACATCGTCCACACGTGCTGTGATCAACGTTTGATGCATCGCAAGCGAACATACGGAATGCCTTTGGAGCGGCAGAAGCGCTCGTGATCTGTTTGCTCGCAGAACCATTGGTCATCGCTGGCGATTTCCTCGATGGAAAAACCGCCGTGCTGGCGGAGGATTTCCCGCTGGTACTCATCTACAGCGGGGACGTCGGTCATCAGGTAAAGCCCGCCGCCTTGCTCGAGCACACGCCAGATTTCCTGGACAAGTGTTAGAGTGAACGCGCGTCGTTTGGCGTGGCGCTTTTTGAACCATGGGTCAGGGAAAAAGTACGTCACCGCCCGCAGCGAGTTCGACTGCAGAAAACCCAGACCATTGGCTACTGAATACCACAGGGCCGCTGCATTGCCGATCCCCTCGCCAGCAATAACACCAGCGATCCACTCGACAGCGGGCTTGCGCACTTCGAGTCCAAGGATGTTCTCTGCCGGGTGATTCAACGCATACTCCAGGAGGAATCGCCCCATGCCGCAGCCGATGTCGAGCACTGATGGAGCTCGCGCGTTGGCGAAGATCGCTCCCCAGTCGAGCTGCTCAATGAGCGGTGGATAGTTCGGCGGCACAACGCGGAGCTGTGCCCGTGGTAAATACACCTGGGGATTGGTGTGGTGGCGAATGCGTGGCTGGGGATATTTCCGCCAGTCAATTGTGCGCATTGCCCGCAGAACGCAGCAGATCGAGCAACTCGGTCACTTGGCGCCGCTGCTCAGGCGTCAGAATAGCGATGCGCTCATGGAAACGCCGCACGATGGGATCGAGCGTTTCCAAAAGCGCTACGCCTGCTGCAGTCAAGCGAACCTCAATGCGACGACGATCGTGCAACGAGACGTGCTTTTCCACTAGCCCCTTTTCGACGAGCCGATCCACAATGCGGGAGGTATCAGACGCACGATCAATCATACGGCGGCGAATGTCACAGGTCGAAAGCGGCTCACTACTGCCACGGAGAATCCGCAGAACGTTGTACTGCTGCTGCGAGATGCCATATGGCTCCAGCTCGCGGTTGAATTCGTCGCACAGCCACGCGCTCGTCCGCATGATGGTGACTAAAAGTCGCTCCTTGTCCGATCGAAATGGGCGGCGCTGAAGAAGGTCTTCTTCAACACGAGGCATAGTCATCCCACCAAAGTAGTGTGCAAAACACAGTGCGGGCGCAAAGATAGCGCCCGCACGCGTACCATTCGTCTGCTCTGGAACCTTACTTGCTGGATGATTTGCTGGCGTCCTGCTTGACAAGTTCGAGATTGACTCGGACGCGCACGTCCTTGCCCACGATGAGGCCGCCAGTTTCGGTCAAGTTATTCCACTTCAAGCCGAAGTCGAAGCGGTTGATTGTTGTTTCTGCAATGAATCCCGCGCGCAGATTTCCCCACGGATCCTTGGTCTGTCCCTTGAACGTGACATCCCAGGTGACTTTCTTCGTCGTCCCGCGAATGGTCAGATCACCGGTGAGTTTGTACTTGTTCTGCCCTACTTTGCGCATCCCCGTTGCTTTGAACGTCGCTTTGGGATACTTTGCTGCATCGAAGAAATCCTCGCTCCGGAGATGGTTGTCGCGCCGCTCGTTGTCGGTGTTGATCGAAGCGACATCAACGGTGAACTCGATCTGTGCATCGCTCCAATCGGGCTTCGAGGCGGTAACGGTGCCATCGAAAACTTTGAAGTAGCCCGTCACCTCAGAAATGACCATGTGGTCAACGGTGAAAAGGACGTTCGAATGTGACTGGTCAACCTTCCAGGTTGCTCCTTGCGCAAATAAGGAGGCACTCGCCGCAACAACAATCGCAAGTGTACGAACAGCTCGCATAGGACATCACAGAAGATGGTGGAACAATCAAGACGAGGCGCTAAAACGAACAGCAGAGCTATTTAGTGTTGCGCCATCAATTACTGCACCTCATGCTGTATGTTTGCAGCGCAATGTTCAACAGTTTCTGGGAGTACCATGCGCGCCATTGCAGCTATTGTCGCAGCACTTCTGGTTGTCGGCTCGCTGGCAAGTGCACAGCAGAGCGATACGACGCACGCACGCAAGAAAAAGCAGCGCACCGCGCACGTAGCCTCACCAGCGAAGTCAACCCATGAGGCAGACACGAGCTCATCCGACACACGCGTTGGGACCACCAAGAGTGGACAGGTTGTCTATCGCGGGAAGAAAGGCGGCTACTACGTCCTGACGCCGAGTGGACGGAAGCGCTACGTCAAGGAATCGGACGTCCTCTTTGACTCCAGCAAGTAGCCAGTCCCTTACGGTTGATAGGCCACCTTCGCGCCAAGCAGCCATCGGCTTGCTTGTTGCGGCAGCGCTGCTCTGGAGTTTGGGTGGTGTGCTCATCAAGCTTGCCCAGTGGCATCCGCTTGGAATTGCATCCGTGCGGAGCAGCGTTGCCGCGCTGACGATTGCTCTCATTGTGCGGCTGCGCTACCGACGCTGGCCACACGTGCTCCCACAAAGCGCAGCAGGCTGGGGTGCTGCCGTTGGCTACGCGGGGACTGTCATCCTTTTTGTCCTTGCAACAAAACTCACAGCTGCTGCCAACGCCATTGTGCTGCAGTACACCGCACCGCTGTACGTTGCTATCGGTGGCAGCATGTTCCTTGGCGAACGGCTTCGCATGTCGGAATGGGCATTGCTCGGATTGATGCTTGGCGGGACGGCACTCTTTTTCGCTGGAGAACTGACACCAAGCGGGATGCTCGGCAATCTTGCGGGTATCGCAAGTGGGATCGCGATGGCAGCGATGACGCTCTGCATCCGTGTGGCACGCGATGGATCGTCGCTCGAGGCACTCGTCACTGGCAACCTTCTCGCCGCCGCAGCAGGTGTATGGCTGTGGCCGGATCTCCCCCACCTGGATGGGCGGACGCTTACAGCGTTGGCGTTGCTCGGTATTGTGCAGCTTGGGATCCCCTACGTGCTCTTTGCGCGGGCGTTACGTTCGGTCCGCGCGATCGAAGCAGTGATGCTCACGATGCTCGAACCGATCGCCAATCCGCTCTGGGTGATGCTTGCACTTAGGGAACATCCTTCTGGGTGGGCGCTAGTCGGTGGAGCGCTCGTTGTCGGCTCGACAGCTGCGCGGGCGGTGCTGAGCTACTCGCGGTCGTCGGGCGTAGAGTCGTCGGCATCATCGGTTTCGAGGGGCGGGACGTCCTCCTGAAGCTGCTGGTGGCGCACGGTCTGCGCTTCGGCAAGGAAGATGACGTTCTCGGCGATGTTCGTTGCGCGGTCTGCGATGCGTTCGATGTTGTGAAGTCCGATGATCAATCGCGTCCCGCTCTTGATCAGGTGCGGAGTGGCCTCCATCTGCGCGATGATCGCTGCCGAGAGCTCGCGTTCGAGCGCATCTACGACGTCATCGGTTGCAAGGACGTGCTTTGCCAGTTCGGGGTCATTCCCCACAAATGCATCGAGGCTCGCTTTGACCATCGTGAACGTTGCTCTGGTGATGCGCTCGAAGCCGACGCGTTCGGCGAGCATGTGCGCGTCGCTATCGAACGCCAGCCGAGCAACAATGACGGCATAGTCGCCGATACGCTCGAACTCGTTGTTGATCTTGATTGCTGCCAACAGCAGCCGTAAGTCACGCGCGACTGGCTGGGAGAGCGCAAAGATGCGCTGGACTTGCTTGTCAATTTTCAAATCGAGCTTATCTACTTTGTCGTCGCGTTCGATCACAAGCTCCGCCAGCGTTGTATTTCCCTCCAGGAGCGCACGGAACGCAAGCTCTACTTGTTCCTCAACCAACGAGCCCATGCGGATGAGCCGCGTGCGGAGTTTGTCGAAGTCTTCCTCGAACTGTCGGTACATCGAACCCTCGCCGGATAAGTTCTGCATCGTCGGGATAGCAATAGTGGCACCGCGTCTGGATGCCACACACACGCAGAGTTGCACCGCGCCACTTTTCATCCGAAGCGGCCGGTGATGTATTCTTCCGTCTGGCGTTTGGACGGATTGGTGAAAATTTTTCGTGTTTTGTCGAACTCAATGAGTTCGCCTAAGTACATGAACGCTGTCCAATCGCTCACGCGGGCTGCCTGCTGCATGTTGTGCGTGACGATGACGATTGTGTACGTGCGCTTGAGTTCGTAGATCAGCTCTTCGATCTTTGCTGTTGCAATTGGATCGAGCGCGCTCGTCGGCTCATCCATCAAGAGCACCTCCGGCTCGATTGCAAGCGCACGCGCGATGCACAGTCGCTGCTGCTGCCCGCCGGAGAGCGACGTTGCCGGTGCGCGCAGTCGGTCCTTGACCTCATCCCAGAGTGCAGCACGCCGCAGGGCTTCCTCGGCGATTTCCTCCAGCAGTGAACGCTTCCGAATCCCGTTGAACCGAAGCCCAGCAACGACGTTATCGAAAATGCTCATCGCTGGGAACGGATTCGGTTTTTGGAAGACCATCCCGATCCGCCGCCGCACGAGCGTAGCATCGAGCTTGGCAATATCCTCACCATCGAGCAGGATGCGTCCTTCGACCCGCGCGTTGGGTTGGATGTCGTGCAAGCGGTTGAGTGCACGCAAGAACGTGGATTTGCCGCAGCCCGATGGCCCGATGATGGCAGTGACTTTGTTGGTGCGAATTGCCATCGAGACATTCCGAATCGCTGCCTTCCCATCGAAGAAAACGGTGAGGTTCTCTGTTACGATACGGAAGCGCTCTCTGCCGTGATCGTCGCTCTGGGGCATCGGCGCAGAGCTGTCTTCACGCATCGTATGCGTTTGCTTTTCCTGTTGCTGTGATGATGGCTCCATCACTGCTCGTGCTCAAGGTGTGTTCGCGAAACTACCAGCCGCAGCACGATACTGAGCACAAGCACCAGCCCGATGAGCACCAGTGCTCCTGCCCAGGCTTGGCGATGCCAGTCCTCGTAGGGTGCGACTGCGTAGGTAAAAATCTGCACCGGAAGCGTTGCAATCGGTTGGTCGAGTGTGGTATGCCAGAAACGGTTGTTGAGCGCTGTAAAGAGCAGCGGCGCAGTTTCGCCGGCTGCACGTGCAACGGCGAGCAGAATGCCCGTGACGATCCCACGCGACGCCGCTCGGAGGATGATGCGGAGCACGACGACCCACTGCGGGATACCGAGTGCAAGCCCTGCTTCGCGAATGTGTCGCGGCACCAGGCGGAGGATTTCTTCGGTGGTCTTGATGACAATCGGCAGCATCACAATGGCAAGCGCTGCTGCGCCAGCATACGCCGAGAAATGTCCCATCGGCTTGACGACGACAGCATAGGCAAAAATGCCCAACAGAATCGAGGGCAAGCCAAGCATCACCTCCGTTACAAAGCGAATCGCCGCTGCGAAACGCGCAGATGCATACTCGCTAATGAAGATGCCCGCCAGTATCCCCAGCGGGATTGCTACAATCGAGGCAAGCCCCACCACGATGCCACTGCCAACGATTGCGTTTGCCATCCCACCGCCCACCTCGCCAACTGGCTTGGGGAGTTGTGTGAAAAAGTCCCACGTCAGACCCGGAATTCCTTCGCGGAGCGTGTACCAAATCACTGCTACCAGCGGAACGAGCACCACCGCCGTCGCAAGCGCAACTGCAGCATGCCCCACTGCGTTGATAATGCGCCGGCGACGCTCCACCCACTGCGATGGTTGCAAGCGGCGTTCGATCATCGCTGGCTGTAGCGACGAGCGATACTCCACACCAACAGGCGCGCGACGATGTTGACCACCAGTGTGGTCAGCAGGAGCACAAGCCCGATCTCGATGAGCGCACTGACATAGAGCGGCGTTGTCGCTTCGGTGAACTCGTTGGCGATGACCGATGCCAGTGTATACGCGGGCTGGAGGATACTCGCATGAATCGAGGGATCATTGCCGATGACCATCGTCACGGCCATAGTCTCGCCGAGTGCACGACCAAGTCCGAGGATAATTGCGCCGAAGATGCCCCAGCGGGCTGTCCCGACGACCGTTCGAATTGCTTCCCACCGCGTCGAGCCGAGCGCCAGCGCTGCTTCACGCTGCACGCGCGGTATTGCCAGCAGCACATCCCGCGCTACAGACGTGATAATCGGCGTTACCATGATCGCTAAAATCACCGCAGCGCTGAGCATGCTCGGACCAATAGCCGGCGGGGCGAAGATCGGGATCATCTCCCCGAACCTCTCCGCCAGTGGTGTAGCGATGTATTCGTGCAACCACGGTACCAGTACAAAGATGCCCCACACACCATACACAACACTCGGCACCGCTGCTAATGCTTCGACAAGGAACGAAAGTATCGTTCGAAGCCATCCTCGCGAAATCTCGACCAAAAAAATTGCTGCGCCAATACTGAGTGGCACTGCGAGCAGCAGTGACAGCACGGACGATACCAACGTCCCATAGATGAATGGCAGTGCACCGAATTCCTCCGCAACAGGGTCCCACGTGCTCGATGTGAGAAAGCCGATCCCGAATGCTCTAATCGAGGGGCGAGATTCGACAACGAGCTGCGCAATGACTGCAAGCAGCGTCACCAGCACCGAAATCCCTGCAAGCAGACACACGCCGTAAAACACACCATTCCCCACTGCGCCACGCCATGGATAATCAAAGCGCCGCCCATGCGTCAGTGCAACTGCACTCGTACGTTCCGTTGCCATCGTCACAAGGAAGGTGTACAACTCGCAAAAATACTGGTGCTGCTGCGCTGCGCGAGGGAGGACACGACGTAAAATCATCGTAACACACTGTCCCGAGAAAAAACGCGCCCCACCGGTCGGCAGGGCGCGTTGTTCATTGTCACCAGTGCTCGTTACCGGAGCACAACCAACGGTTCGAACCAGCGCGTACCGCGTTCGGTGATCACCTCTATGCGATAGAGGCCATTGGCAACTCCTTCCAGTGCGACCGTTCCTCCTTCGACAGGGTCAGCATTCCATTGCACAGGGAGACGGCGCCCACGAGTGTCCCACAACCATACCTGCACAATGTGGTCCACTCCTCGCAGGAGCACATGACTACCGACAACCGGGTTGGGCAGAACGACGAGTTCACCGCTGTCTACGGAACTATTTACCGTACTCGTCGTATCGAGTAGCCGAGCGACATCCATCACGTACACTCTTCCATTCTGATTGCTGACCATTGCAGGGCTGCCGCACGTGAGCCCTACCAGGTAGCTCAGCTCGAATCGGAGGCTATCGTTCATCGGTATCTCCTGGCGCGGCGTGTAGCCCCCACTCGGCCACGGTCGCCAGGAATGTATTGCTTCCAACTTATCCGGTTCCAATTGGGAGTATGTCACTGTCGATACAAACAGTTTCTCCCCGAGGAGCGCCACCCACCGTGGCGGAGTTTGTCGTGGCTCAGCAATCGCATCGATTCGCTGTAGCTGGAGGTCGTATCGAATGATCACATAGTTCGATGGATCTGGCATCGCCGGATTTGATTTCGTTCTGCCGACCCTGTCATTGATGAAGTAAACGTATCGCTCATCGCAATCGGCAATCGCTGCGTGTGGGATCGGGAACCACGTGATATCCTCCACAATTTCACTCCAAGGTATCTGGACCACTACTGACTGCCCCGTTTCCATATCCACAATCTCCGGAGTGCTGGGATCCGGTGACGTGATCAAATCTTTATCCAACCATAGCACAAGCTTGCTCCCATCCCTGGTGAAAGAGAACGCAGAGAACTCGTCACTGGCCCATGATCGTCGTCGCAGCACCGGCTCCAGCCGATCGCTTTCAACTCTGTACAGCTCGAACCAAAATTGATCGAGCTTGTAATCGCTCGGGTGGATGTACTCTGCGTGCGCTGCGACGTACACTCCACGCGGCGTTACCTCCACATCGGTAAAGTATCGAAGCGTCGGTTGAGCGGCAGTATCGCTCTCCCAATAGTCCAATGGCTCTAACCATCGATTCTGCGATACTGAAAAACGATCGACGCGCGGCCCAACAGCGATCACGAGGTCTCCACTGCTCGCAACGTCGGTGTATGACCAGTATGGCACTCGGCGCCTCTTATCACGTGCCATGTATGGCGGATCATAACGAAAGTCGAACTTGCGCGCACGTTCGTTGAACCCATAACGGAATCCGTAGGGTAATGCCTTGCCGACCATCCATTCACCATCAAGAACATCGGGGAATGTAGGCGTGGGCTCTCCTACTTGTCGGAGAACACGACTGTACAGACTATCCTTAGGTTCGTAGTCGCCACCGAAGGTTCGAATCCACCACCACCGCCCAGTGGCGTCTTGCACAGTTTTCAGTTTTTTGACTGCGTCAGCGCTGGTGCTCCACCGGACCTTCTTCAGAATTTGTCCAGAGCTCTCGACGACTGCTATAGACAGGAAGACGATGAACGTCCAGACTATACATGCTCTCATTGTTCCACCTTCTAATAAGGTTCAACAACCATCTTCGCATGGCTTGTTGCCGTATTTCTGCTGCTCGGTGCAATCTCCAAGACGGAGCTTTTCGACCAGTTTGATCTCGTACCCTTGCACGTTACCAGCCTCTGGAGGATACTGCTTTTTACAAACCTTGTAGCGACGGACACAACATGTTTTCCCACAGGACTGCCACCGCGAGGTTCGTACGTACCAGTTTCCTGAGCCTGGCGGACGCTCGTATTCCAAGTCAGGGGGGTCCAATCCTTGATCACACTGTTTTTCGTAGCTTCGATCGATCTTGTACTCACATCCAACCCAAATGCCACATCGCGCAGTGTAAAGGTTGACAAAGAGATTTCCACCTGGGCACCAAGGTGTCTGATTCCATCCTTTATTAATCTCGTCACGTTCCAGGAGTACGAGTGTGAGCCACTCCAATTTCGATTGATTATCGCGATGGAAGAACGACCACGTATCCCATCCTTCGCATCCACCTACAAGATGTGTTCGATCCAAATCGATGTAGAACTCTACCTGTCCTTGGCATTCACGCTTGCAATAGTGGACTTCAACATAGCAGTCAATCGCATCCCATAAGGTGAATCTGCTTGTGTAACATACCCATGGTGTTGTGCAAGGATTGCTGATCAATCCAGCGCACGGGAGAGTATCCAATCCTTCAGGAAGCGGATCCTGTGCAGCGAGCGGCACCGGTGCATTCACGACGATCACTGCGAAGTAGAGAAGAGAAGAGAAGAGAAGAGAAGAGAAGAGAAGCCCTCCGACGTGCAGTACATTGTGTAGCCATGGCGGCCTCCATCAGTGATTGTGGAACATACCGTGAACTCACGCGAGCAAAATACAACACAAATCGTTACAAACAAAATATTTTTTTGCTGCGCAGAACCTGCCATTTGGCATGATAGTTGTAATGTCACGCCAGCCACTGCGGCTCGCGGAGTGCGACAGTGGCTCCTTCATACTTCCCTCCCCCAGTCAGCGTGGTAACGGCAGGATAACTTTTCGGCTGCATTTTTGCATCGGTCGTAGCGTTCTGCGATTGCTCATGCTCCTGGTTCGCGTAGTATTTCTGTTCGCACTCAGCTGGGGCATTCTCCTTGCCCAAGCATCCATCAATGCCGGCCCGATAGTGGGCTTTGCGGATATGCGCGAAGTCCATGTGTGGGTGCAGACGACTGCTCCGACGCAGGTTGCGATCCGCTACTCCGACACCGCCGAATCGCTGCGTTGGTATTGGACCCAGCCGCAAGCAACCAAACGCGAAGACGGCTTCACTGCGCACCTTGTAGCCGATAGCGTCCAGCCGGGCCGTGTGTACCGCTACGAGGTGTATCTCGACGGCCGCCGCATCGAACGCCCGTACCCGATGCTCTTCCGCACTCCACCGCTCTGGCAATGGCGAACCGACCCGCCAGCATTTCGTTTCGCGCTCGGTTCATGTGCGTACATCAACGATCCACCCTACGACCGGCCGGGTAGGCCATACGGTGGGAACTACGAGATTTTCCGCGCAATCGCAGCAGAGCAGCCGTACTTTTTCCTCTGGCTCGGCGACAACGTGTACCTGCGCGAGCCAGACTGGAACACGTGGACCGGAATACTTCACCGTTACACGCACGACCGCGCAATCAAGGAGCTCCAGCCATTGTTTGCTGCAAGCTCGAACATTGCGATCTGGGATGACCACGACTACGGCCCTAACGATGCCGACCGCAGCTTTTGGAATAAGCTCCAAACACGCCGTGCGTTCGATCTCTTCTGGGCCAATCCGCCGGCAGCGTTCTCCGATGGCGGCATCACGACCAAGTTCTCCTGGGGCGATTGCGATTTTTTCCTGCTCGACGATCGCTGGTGGCGTAGCCCGAACAATCGCAAAACAGGCGAACGCAGCTACCTTGGCGAGCAGCAACTCCAGTGGCTCATTGACAACTTGGTCTATTCGACGGCAACGTTCAAGTTCGTCTGTATCGGCGGGCAAGTGCTCAATCCCGTTGCACGGTTTGAGAACTACGCTACGTATCCAGACGAGCGTCAGCGCTTGATCGAGGCAATTCGGCGTGAAGGTATTCGCAATGTCATATTCCTGACCGGCGATCGCCACCACACAGAGCTGAGTCGCTACGCCGAGGGCGATAGTCTTGTGCTCTACGACTTGACGGTATCGCCGCTGACTTCTTCCCCTAACGTCAATGCTGCCAGCGAGCCGAACACGCTGCGAGTCGAGGGAACACTTGTGATGGAGCGCAACTTCGCAACGATTGACGTCGAGGGACCGGCAACTCGCCGTCAGCTCCGAATCCGCGTCTTCGGTGCCGATGGCAGCATCAAGTGGGAGAGGATTATTCCTGCTCAGCCGCGTTGATGGTGCGTGGGGTACACCTGCCCTTGGTACTTATTCGTCACTTATCGGCCTATAGCTCAATTCCTCGTTTATTCGATGCACATCGGCAGACTCCTTTTCACCCACGCAGCACCGATCATTGCCACCGGGCGCAGACGCGCTGTCACGCCTGACGACATGCTCCCCTTCGACAGGCGGCTCGACCCGGCTGAAGCTGAGCAGATGCTTGGCTCGGTGGATTGGCGCTCCCCCTGGCGAGCGCTCTGGCAGTGCTTTCGGTCCGCCGGCACGCCCTCCCGCCGAGCACTCGCACTCAGCCTTGGGCGACTTCCGCTTGTGCTCGCAGCGCCGCTGCTGCTCCGCGTATTGCTGGAACACCTCACACTTCTGCAACAAGGCGCCACAGCAATCGCACCCACACTCGCGCTCGGCATCGCACTTGCACTCACTGTTGCTGCCGATGGCGTCGGCATTCAGCACTACTACTACAACGCACTCTGGACCTATGCGCGCATCAGCGGGGGTCTCAACATGCGTATCTACCGTCATGCACTCGCGCTCGACCGCCGAGCACTCCAGCGACGCCATACGGGCGATATCGTCAACCACATGGCAAGCGATAGTGAGGGCATCGCGGAGCTTTCGTTCACCCTGCCAGAGATGCTCTCGAGCCTCCTCTTGATTGGAGGAAGCCTTGCAGTCCTCGGTTCGATCCTTGGCGTCGCTGCACTGGCTGCAATCGCTGCACTCGTGGTGCTTGTTCCGCTCTCCCACACAGCAGCGCGCCGCTTCGCACGAACCGACAACGAACTCTGGACTTGGCGCGACAAGCGCGTCTCGCTGGTCTCGCAAGTCTTGAGTGCAATTCGCTTGGTCAAGTACTTTGCCTGGGAACGCCCAATCGAACGCGAAATCAGCTCGCTGCGCCAAAATGAACTCGCTGCTGCTCGCCGCCTTGTGCAGAACGAAGCGCTGAGCACGGTCTTCTTCTTGGCATCAACGACCATCGTTGCGATCATCGGTTTTGGTGTGTATGTGCTGCTCGGGGGGGAGCTCAGCGCTGCCGTGGTCTTCTCAACGCTGCTGGTGCTTATGCAACTGGAAGGCCCCGTCGGTCACCTGCCGCACTTCATCAAGAACACCGCGCATGCCTACGTCGCTGCAGAACGTCTCGGTGAATTCTTCCGGCTGCCAGGTATCCCAAACCATCCGACCGAAGCAGCACCGTGTACGGCTGCGCCTGCTCTCTGCCTGGAGAACGTTTCAGTCCACTACGACGAGGGTACGCGTGCGCTTGATTCCATCTCGCTCCACGTCGAGCAAGGGAGCGCAATTGCAATCGTCGGCCCCGTCGGGAGCGGCAAGACCACGCTCCTCCATGCGCTCTTGGGCGAAGTAGCAGCTGAAGGACGCATCGAGTGGCAGTCCAGCGACGGCACGCCCTGTCTGCCCCGCATCGCGTATGTTGCGCAAGAGCCGTTCATCCTCAACGCAACCGTTCGCGAGAACATCCTCTTCGGCAACGCTTTGGACGAAGCCGAGCTTGAGGCAATCATCCGCGACGCTGCGCTGGCTGAAGATCTTGCGGCACTTCCAGCAGGCTTGGAAACCGAGATCGGCGAACGCGGCGTTACGCTCTCCGGCGGTCAGAAAATGCGGATCGCGCTCGCACGGGCTGCTGCAGCCCAGCCGAACGTCGTTCTACTCGACGATCCGCTCGCCGCGGTAGATCCGCGTACCGAAGCACACCTTGTCGAGCACTTGCTCTTCGGACGGTGGCATGCAATTACACGCATCGTCACAACGCACCGCTTGGAGCATCTGCGACGTTTCGACCGAATCGTCGTGCTCAACGCCAATGGCAGCATCGAAGCAGTCGGCACCTTCGCAGAACTACTCGAGCGCTCCGCCAGCTTCCAGAGACTCATCGAGGAGTACCGCCAGACCCAACAGCCGCACCAACAGCCACTGCAGACAGGCGCTGCCGTGGTCTCTCCAGAGCATCGGTGGAACGGGAAGCTTGTCGAAGAAGAGGATCGTGCCGTCGGGGTTGTCAAAGCGGAGCTGTTCTGGTACTATCTGCGTTTGTTCGGCGGTAGAACGCCCGCACAGACAGCACTCATCCTGGGTGGGATGGCGCTGCTTGGAATTGCGATCGTCGCGCTGCCAATGCTGCAAAGTCTCTGGCTCGGCAAAAGCGGACAGAACGCTCCCTGGATAGTGCTCGGCATCTACGCGGCATTAGGGCTTGTCTCGCTCGCAGCGCACTACGCCGAACGTCGCGTGTGGATGGAGCGGGCACTTGTCGCAAGCGCCCGAATTCACGAGCGCATGCTCCGCGCTGTGCTCCGCGCCCCACTGCGGCTGTTTGATTCAACCCCCAGCGGACGCATCCTCAATCGGTTTGCGCGCGATACCCAAGCAATTGACGACGAACTTGCCTGGAACTTCGAAAGCGCAGTCCGTTCCTTTGCAGCAATGCTCGGAACACTCGTGCTCATCGCAGCAGTTGCTCCGCTGGTGTTGCTGATTTCGGCGCCAGCACTGGTGGTGTACTACCGCATCCAGCGCGACTACCGCCGTGTTGCTCGCGAAGCCAAACGATTCGAGAGCATTGCGCGCTCCCCGCGCTATGCCTTGTTCAAGGAGACGCTCAGCGGTCTGCTCACGATTCGAGCATTTGCGCAGCAGCGGTCATTCCTGGACCGATTCGATCGTGCAATGCGCCACTACCTGCGGATGTACTGGAGCAACATTTTGATCAACCGTTGGTTCTCGGCACGCGCACCGCTGGTCAGCAGTGTCATTGCGTTGGTAACGGCGATCGTTCTGGTAGCGATGGTCGCAAGCGGCTCGCTGAGCGCGGGCATCGCCGGCGTTGTGCTCACGTACACGATCACATTCTGGGGAAACTTGAACTGGTGCGTGCGCGCCTTCAGCGAAGTCGAGTCGCGCATGACCTCGCTCGAACGTGTCCACGCACTTGGGAGCGTCCAGCCAGAACCGGACGTAACCTGCCCGCCTCCGCTCCAACCATCAGCGCCGTGGATTGATACGCCTTCCTCCACCGATCGTGGCGCAGCGATCACATTCGACCGCGTCTGGGTGCGCTATGCACCGCACTTGCCGTGGGTTCTCCGCGACGTGAGCATCGAGATTCCTGCTGGCGCGCACGTTGGAATCGTTGGGCGAACAGGCTCTGGGAAAAGCACGCTCTTCCAGGCGCTCTTCCGATTTGTCGAACCAGAGCGCGGACGCGTTCTCATCGGTGGAATCGAGCACTGTCGCATTCCGCTTGAGCGGCTTCGGACTGCACTCAGCGTTGTTCCGCAGGATCCAATTCTTCTGCTCGGCACAATTCGGAGCAATCTCGATCGGTGGGGGCGCTGCTCGGATCGGCAACTGTGGCACGCGCTGGAGATGGTTGGTCTGTCCGATACAATCGAGGCGATGGGCGGGCTTGATGCCCCGATCGGCGAGCAAGGCGGCAATCTTAGCCAGGGGCAACGCCAGCTTCTCTGCCTTGCACGGGCGCTGCTGGTCAACGCAAGAGTGATCGTGCTCGACGAGGCCACTGCGAGCATTGACGTGCTCAGCGATGCAGCGATTCGCCATACGTTGCGCCATGCCTGCCGAGATGTTACCGTCCTGACGATTGCACATCGCCCCGCCTCGGTCGCCGACGCCGACATGATCATGGAGCTTGCCAGCGGCAGCGTTGCACGTATCTGGACACCGCCGGAAGCGATTAGCCCTTGGCCAGATCGAGCAACGCTCGATATTCTTCCGCCGTCAGAGGCATAACCGACAGGCGCGATTGCTTGAGCAGCACCATCGAGCTCAGCGCTGGTGTCGCTTTGATCGTCGCAAGCGATACAGGGCGGCCGAACCACCGCTCAAAGGACAGATCAACGCAGTCCCATTCCCCCTCTGCTGTCGGGTCAGGATATGCCGCCTTCGCAACGCGGGCAAGCCCCACTGCTGCTCGCTCATCGCCACTATGATACACGACGACGCGATCGCCGACCCGCATCTGGCGGAGATAGTTGCGCGCTTGGTAGTTCCGCACACCTGTCCATGCAGTCGTGCCCTCGCGCTCTAAATCGGCGAGCGAATACTCTTCTGGGTCGCTCTTGACGAGCCAGTACTGCTGCATGTTCATTGCCCGTTCAATGCTTGGACAATGAGCTCTTCGATTCGTGCGTTCGGATCATCGGGAGGCTCAATCGTGCGAGTGTTTCCACCGCCGAGTACCAAGTAAAATGTTGGCAATCGCTGCACGTGGAATCGCGCCATGTAGGCATGCTTGGTCGAGGCTGTGCGCATCGAAATGATCGCAATCCTGCTATCGCTAAATCCAGCAAGCTCCATGCAGCGAACAAAGTGCGGGAAGTGCTTCTGCGTTCCGTTGCAGCTACAGGAAGGGTTGACGAAAAGGTAGCAGGAATCGAGCGTGCCAAGCTTTGCTTGGATCTGCGCAACAAGCGCGGGATCTGGCTGATAGCTATCCTTTTCCTGGAGAAACCAGGCATAGCCGGGCTGGCGTGCAATTTGAGAAACGGTGAATTCTTCCGCAACGTACTCCGTCGGGGACTCACTACAGCCAACTGCTACGACGATCAACAGGAGAGCAACGCCAAGCGTCTTCATAGTTTTGCCCATCGAAGCGTTCAACAACCGGTGCAAATATCGCACATCTACCTGCACAAACCAAACACTACCGAACGATGATTCGCACGCACCTGGCCAGAGGCTTTCTGCTTGTGCTCCTTGGGGGAATGGCATTTACTGGGCTCGAGCGTGCACCAATCGAAGAGCAGCCGTTTGTTCCGCTGACCGTTCTCCTTGCGGCGGTCGTCGGTGGTATGCTGCAATTTGCATTGGCGGTGCTCTCTGTTTCGAACTCTGATAGCCGACGTATGCGGAGCATCGCGCTGGGTATCAACGTTACGCTGCTTGCTGTGACTGCTCCAACAGCCATTGGAGCAGTCGGTCGGATGCTCACCGGCTCTGTAACGTTTGGCCATGTCGTTACCGCTGCCGTTGTGCTGATGCTTGCGTTTGCAGTTGTTGGCAGCATCCGCTCAGTGCGGCAGGGGAAGTAAGCGCCGGATGCTTTGCCATCCTTCCATCGCACGCGCCGGTAGTTTTGCAGCATGAATAAGCCAGCAGTGCTTCGACTTCGCCCCAGCGAGCACCGACGCATCCGCCAAGGGCATCTGTGGGTGTACCGCGATGAACTCGAGCTGCTCCCTCCAGTGCTCGAGGCTGGATCGCTCGTCCGCGTGGAGACGTCGTATGGCTACAATCTCGGCATCGGGTTCTACCACCCAACGAGCAAGATTGCCGTTCGGCTGCTGCTCTGGGATAACGCAGTCAACGAAGATTTTTTCGTCGCCCGCCTGGAGCGTGCGCTGGCACTCCGACGCGCATTCTACGGCGAGAGCACCGTGTACCGGCTTGCCTTCGGTGAGGCAGATTTCCTCCCTGGCCTTGTCGTGGACCGCTATGGGGATGTCGTTGCGGTGCAGTACCTTTCAGCTGGCATGGACCGCCGCTCGCCGCTGATCATCTCGGCGATACGGCAGGTGCTCCCTTCGGTACGCGGAATTGTAGCAAAAAATGATTCCGTCCTTCGCGAGAAAGAAGGGCTGCCACGGCAGGAAGCGATTCTCTGGGGAAGCGTGCCCGATTGCATCGAGCTTGCCATTGGGAGCATTCGCATGCACGTGGACATCCTCGGTGGGCAAAAGACAGGGCTCTACCTCGATCAGCGCGCGAACTACGAGCTCGTTGCGCGTTTTGCCCGCGGGCGACGGGTGCTCGATTGCTTCACGCACCAGGGCGGCTTTGCCCTGCACTGCGCTCAGAGTGGCGCTGCCGAGGTGCTCGGCGTTGATAGCTCCGAGGCTGCACTTGCCTTGGCGCAGCGCAATGCTGCGCTCAACGGTGTTGCCGATCGCTGCCGATTCGTCCAGGCAGATGTCTTTGAGTTTCTGAAAGCCGCAGTTGCTCAAAGGGAGCAGTGGGATATGGTCATTCTCGATCCACCCGCGTTCGCCAAGACCAAACAGCATATTCCGAGCGCTCTCCGCGGCTATGCGGAGATCAATCGCCGGGCACTGCAGTTACTCGGCGATGGCGGTATTCTCGTGACAGCAAGCTGTTCGCACCATATCAGCGAGGCGATGCTCGCTGACGTCGTCGCCCGCGAAGCGCAGCGCGCTGGGTGTCGCATTCGGCTCATCGCGCGGGGAATGCAGTCCCCTTGCCATCCGATCTATGCTCCCATGCCCGAGACAGCGTACTTGAAGCTGCTCATCTACGAGGCTGTGCGGCTTGTGGCGCCGTAGTTTTGTGGTATCAACTCACACTTGCAGTGAAGACATCATGCGACATCTTCTGGCGGCGACTGCCATTGGCTTTTTCCTTGCTGGATCGGTCCTGGCTCAGCAGGGCGGCGACCAGCTCGGTGAAATCACGTTCGAGGAGCTGCAGGATAAACAATCCAGCTCGGCATACTTCGGCATCGGTGCAGGGTACGTCGGCGGTTTTTGGTTCTACCCTGCCAAGGATATTAGCACCAATCTTGTCATGCCGTACGCGATGCACGGCGACTACACGGCACCCATTTTCACCAGCGGCATCAATGCATTTCTGACGTTGAGCTTGGTTGGCAACCTCCGGGTTGGATTCGAGGCACTCAGCGGCTCGCAAACGCACACGGAAAGCATGGGAGGCAGCCAGCATCGAGCTGCACTCTCGCTTTCGAGCGCAGCGCTGCAACTTGACTACGCCTTCCCTCTCCTGCGAGGGCTCATTGTGGCGCCTGGGGTGTATCTCGGCCGAGGGACGCTCCAATTCGAGCATACCAGCGGCCCAAGCAGCGCCGACTGGCCCAACGCCAACGGTAACTTAGGACGGGCTGTCACCAGTACGCTTGCGGCACCGTTCTGGCTGGTGCGCCCGACACTTGCTGTCGAGTATGCGGTCAGTGGGTACGCAGCTGTTCGTGCATGGGGAGGCTACAGCGTCACCGCAATGGGCACCTGGCAAGAAAACAGCATCACGACGGTCAACAACGTCCCATCGGGCCTTACCGCACGTGGCTTTGTTGTGGGTTTTGGTGTGTTCATCGGTCTGTTCCGCAGCGAGTAGCAGGCCAATCGCTGGATGGGACCTTAGCTCAACGGTCAGAGCAGCGGACTCATAATCCGTTGGTTGGGGGTTCGAATCCCCCAGGTCCCACTGCCCTAGAGCAAATGCCGGCACGTGCGAATCACTTAGGAAACGCAGGGAGAATGTACATGGAATGTCGGTGGGGATGAACCGTTGATGTAGAGCGCACCTCTCCTTTCGCGATGCGGCAGCCGGACGTTGAGGTCACGGATGCTGGCGTGGCTTGCTCTGCGTCAACGCGCAGCGCTCATGGCTTCGAGAGCTCCAGCATACGCTCCAGTGGACGTCGGGCGCGCTCGATGAGGTCGGGATCGAGCCGCACTTCCGGTTCCCCGGTCAGGAGGCAGCGATAGAGCTTTTCGAGCGTGTTGAGCTTCATGTAGGGGCACTCGCTGCACCGGCAGCCTTCTTGCTCTGGGAGTGCGGCAATCAGCCGCTTCGATGGCGCTGCCTTTTCCATTTGGTGGATGATCCCCGGCTCAGTGGCGACGATGAACGTCTGCCGCGGCGAGGTGGCGACATAGCGGAGCAGAGCGCTGGTCGAGCCAATAAAGTCCGCACGCTCGAGGACGACATCCTCGCATTCTGGATGGGCGATGAGTTCGGCGTCGGGATGCTCGGCAAGTTGCTCTTCGATGCGGCGAATACTGAAGCTTTGGTGGACGATGCACGTACCATTCCAGAGAATCATCGGCCGGCCGGTCTTCCGTTGCAGGTATTTGCCTAAGTTGCGATCAGGAGCAAAGAGGATTGGCACATCGTCCGGCACACTGCGGATGATACGCTCGGCGTTGCTGCTTGTGCAGATGATGTCGCTGAGTGCTTTGACTTCTGCGCTGCAGTTGATGTAGGTTATCGCAACATGGTTGGGGTACTGTTGGCGGAGTTCCTCGCGCACTCGGCGATATTCTTCGGCTGGAGCACTCTCGGCGAGCGAGCATCCTGCATTGACGTCTGGGATGAGCACTCGTTTGCTGGGGTTGAGAATTTTCGCCGTCTCTGCCATGAAGTGGACGCCGCAGAAGACAATCACGTCGGCGGTCGTTTCCTGCGCTCGGCGGGAGAGTTCGAGGCTATCGCCGATGAAGTCGGCTAAATCCTGGATTTCCGAGTACTGGTAGTAGTGCGCCAAGATTACCGCATTCTTCTCGCGCTTGAGGCGGGCAATCTCGGCGATGCGCTCTTCATCACCAAGCGTCGCAATCGGCTCGGCATGCTCTTCCATGGCTACCACTGCCCAAGGTGAACACATCGCAGCACCTCAGCGTTGCTGCGCATGACAAGACGAACGTAGCCCGCACCTCGTGCGAGCGTGCGAATGTCAAGCAAGCGTGTGGTGCTGGGTATCGCGCGTTGGCGGTGCGAGTCGAGTAGTGGTGCTTACCTGACTGCTAAGTGACGTGCGGTTAGGATTCTCAAGTTCAGGCATTGCGCGTCTTCCCATAACCGGAGTTGCCAGGGTTGATATGGGTTTGCGGTGGATGTGCGGCAGCATGCCGTTCACTGCAACAGGATATTCCGTGTGGAAGGGGCTTTCGTGTACTCATCACAGTGATTCAAACCACGTTTTGATCTTCTGTGCCATAAGGGACCGACGTCTTTCCAAAAATTCGTAGTATGGCGGGATCTCCCCGTCGAGCAACGATTCGGGCAGAGAGTGCATGCGCAGATTTGCCCTGAGTTCTGACATGTCAGTGATACCACCGTACTTTTTCTTGCCACCGCTACATTGCTCGACGAGCTCTTCGAAGTACCGCTGCGGCGGCTTGTCACCAATGGCGATATTGATTTCACTTTGCGCGAGCACGAAGTTGGCGATCTGATTGTACCGCCCGCGGGAAAAGCCCTGCGCCTTCAAATAGTTCTTCGGATAGACGTGATGCACATCGCTGCGATTCATCAGCAGGTCGCGCACGGTAATATCACGCGACAGAAACCCTTTGTCGCCGAGCTTCACCTGCGCAGCCTGATACGCGAGGAAGTACGGGCTCTGGGCAGATGAAGTATCCATCAGCTGCGGAAGCATCCCAGTCCAGAAGCTATCAGGAAGTTCATTTTCGATGACCGATTCGCAATAGCTGGCCAGGCCTCGCTCCTCGATTTGACGGATATCGAAGTCGAAGGCCGAATCAGGGCTGCTGGTATAACGCCCGCGCAACACTGACATGGCGTACCAGCGCCGTACAAGCCGTTCAAGATCAGCCGGTGGCATCCCTTCGGCTCGTCCACGCAGGTAGAGGATATAGGCGAAGTTGATCGCGTTGTGACCACCAATTACGTCGCTCGTTACGAAGCCGGCCGAGCGGAGAATCATGGTGAACCGCTCAAAGTGCGTCTGGTTGATGAAGGCGAGGATGCCCTTTTTGAGACGGCGGAAGGATTCTTCAGCGATCGCTTCCTCATACTCCTTGGTCTCGAAATTCCGGCCCGATAGCAGCGCCACCAAGTCTTGCAGCCTGCCGCGCTTGAACTCCGATGTAAATGCCACACGCAGCATGTCGGTGTAGGTTGGATCGTAGAGGTCGTCGTTGACATCTCTGAGCCACCGCATCTGGTGGAAAAACTCAGAGGACGCGAATTCTTTGTCATTTTTTTCGATGGTCTCCAGAAACTCAGGCGCAACGGCGAGATGGCAGAAGTAGTCAATCGCCCTGCGAAGGAGATTGCCACCGTAGGTCTCATTGACCGCGATTTTGGACATGGCAAAGTCTGCTTGGGAAAGCTCCATGCCAGCCGAGTTTACGCGGATAAAGATTTCGGTGACGGTCTCGATATCGAGGTCCCCGGCAAGCTCGATAACTCCAACATGGTTGTTGATAATCTTGCGGAGTTTTTCAATGGTGGTAAAGACGGCGTCCTGCGACACTCCCGGATTCTTCGCGCAGTAGTCGCTGACGAGCTGGAAAAGACTTGTAGTTGGCTCGAACACTTCAGCGATGTCTGGCAGCCAAGCAACATCCTTGCGAATGGCAGGATTGGAGACTTCGAAGCGCTCTTCTTGTGGGTGGAAGGCAATCCGGATGCGGACTGTTTCGTAGTCTTTCGTTAGCACTTCACGACCGAGAAGCGCTGCCATGAGCGCAGTGACCCGCTGCTGCCCGTCGATCAAGATGCGTTTGCCCGCTGATAAGGTGCCATCCTTGAGCTTGACCGTTGGGTTTCGCCACGTAATGAGGTAGCCCACCGGATAGCCCTGGTAGAGAGAATCGAGGAGGTTACGAACCTTGCTTGTATCCCAGACAAACGGACGCTGAATCTCCGGGATGGCGATCTCTCCCGATTTGACCCACGTCAAAATGGTTTCGATTGGATGCGGCGTTACCGAATATCGCTGTGTAGCCATGCTGGGTCTGTCGTCGTTACAATTGTAGGCGTATGGAGAGGAGAACGAACAGCCGGTTCAGCATCGGGGACGCTGTACATCTCTCGCTTGCAGAAGACACACAAGAGATTCCTCACGATTAATTCATCTTACTGCCGAACGTACACCATCGTTTGTACTGCGATTGCCAACAGTGTCACACGGTGCAAGCAGGGTGGATACTACCCAGGCAAAAATAAACGCAGCTCTTTCTGCACTCCTCCGTCTGCACACGCTGCAACGTTCCACGATCATCGCGTTCGGCTTGAACTCCTCGATTACAGTGATTTGCGCCGCACTACCAAGCATTCCGGCGAGCGCAGCAACATCTCCTCCTGCTACCACTGCCCAAGGTGAACACATCGCAGCACCTCAACGTTGCTGCGCATAACAAGACGAATGGTGTACACCCCTCGTGCAAGCGTACCAAAGTCGAGTATGCGTGTAGAGCCAACACGCTCGACGTTCGGTAGCGCAATGCGCTCTCCCAGCGGCGAGAAGACCTCGACAGTAGCATCCTCGGGCACATCCTGCACAAAGACAATCCCACTCGTCGGGTTCGGATAAAGCATAACGCTCGCAGCAGACGACTCGACGCTCAACTCCGAACTACCCTCGATCACAAGATCATCAATGAACCACCCATCATCTTGAACGGAGAGGTTCGAACGGAAGCGAAAGCGCACCAAGACGTCCGTCGGCGCCGACGGCACCGGAACACGCACAGTGGCCAGCTTCCAATCAGCCGGACTGCGGATGCCATCGCTCCACTCTGGGTAGAGCGACCGATTCAGTGAAAGGACACGCTGCCAAACGTTGCCATCGGTGCTCACTTCGACCACGGCACTATCGCGCTCCTCGACCAGCGCCGCCGTCATGAAGGCAATCGTCAGCGTGTCGCGCTCGACGCGGATGGGGAACAGTAGCAGCGTATCTCGCTGGCTCGGCGCATACACGCGGCCGGGTGACTCCGTCAAGCTTCGGGGAGGAGAAAACGCAAACTCATCGGTCAGCGCCCAGCCCCCACCGACACGGTACCGTCGCATCGTCACATCGTCGAAGGCATCGGCATAGCGTGCCTCCACCGGCCCGATGTACGCAACAAACGCAGCGCTGGTATCACTCCGATTGCCTTCTGCATCGAGAATGCATACTTGCACCCGCCAATAGCCACGCTCTGGCGCAGCGAAGGGAATATCCACGATCGAACCTGTGTCGCTCGGACTCAAGGGGGCCAGCGCTTGCTCTCTGCCGTCGAGCAGCAGTGCAACGCGCGCAAGATTGACCAGCGGCGTTATCCCATCGGCACGTCGCGTTGGCAGTTGAATGCGGGCTGTCGCCTCGAGTGTCGGTTGGCGGCCGTTCCAGACTTGAAGGATCGTCGCTGCTGCGGGCTTTCGTGCACCGCCAGCGTACCCCGTTGCCCAGCGGGGCGCAGAACTATCGCTGCCTGCGACGGTGATTGCGGTATAGCGATGCACCGTGTAGGGTGGCAAGTCGCGGTCTGTGTACGTAGCAGTGCCGCCGGGGAGCGTCGCGATGAGCGAATCGTTGCGCAGGATGATGATCCGATACTCGCTTGGAGCGAGAGGCTGCCCAAAGCTCCGCTCTACTGGCGGTTGCCACGAAAGCTCGATCCGTCGCGGATCGTCGGCGACTGTTGTTGCGCGAAAGTTCCGGACCGGGGCAGGCGCTCGCACCACGATGGGCGCAGAGTACACATCGCTATCGAAGATGTTCTGCTCGGCATTCCGCATATCAACGCTCGAGGGGTAGATAGTGCCATCGAAGAAGGCACAGCCATTGTAGTCACCGGCAAACACCCCCGAAAGACCTCCACCGACGAAGGGGTTGCGCCGAATATCGAACGCGGTATCGCTGACGGGACGCTCCCACCACGTATCGCCGCCATCGCTGGAATAGGCAACGTACACGCGCGAGTAACGGTTATCGGGGTCGTCGCGACTGTCGAGCCACATCAGCGCAAGGTCCCCCGTTGTACCATCGAGTGCGAGCCACTGCCAGAACTGATCTCGGCTGGTATCGCGGTGGACAATGCTCGGCGTTGACCACGTACGCCCGCCATCAGTCGAGCGGGAAAAGTACACGTTCGGCACCCGATCGGCAGCCCACGCAAGGTAGAGCCAGCCACGACGCGGCGAACCGGTGACGGTATCCACCACAAGCACAGGGTACGTTTCCGCACGTGTGCCGCCTTTGAGCGTGTGGTTGTACTGCGTGCCGGTGAACTTCGTCTCGCCCATCCACTGGTAGGTGTGCACAATGCGCGGCTCTGACCACGAGCGCCCGCCATCAGTCGAGCGAGCAAAGCCAATGCCGCGCTGCGTGCCGGAATTCCAGACCACATAGACTTCCCCATTCGGGCCGGTCGCCGCTAACGGGAAGCTCTGGCCAAACGTTGTATCCAGCGATGTTCCCGGAAGAACAGGACTGACGCGAACAGGTGGATGCCAGCTCATACCGCGGTCGTCGGACCAGGTCACGACAATCTGCGTGGAAGAATCCCGATCAATGACCCGCTTCCACGGAACGTAGAGCCTGCCCCGGTAGGGAGAGCTCCCCGCGTGGTCAACGGTGATATAGTACTTGTCCTCGAAGGCAGAATCGGCCGTCATGGTGCCGGTGTGGAGAATGATGGGAATGTGCGCCTGCCACGATCGCCCACCATCGGTCGAGCGGGCAAGGAAGACGCCGTTTTCTCCGCTTGGAGGCGTAGAGCGATTGAATCCGCCATAGACAACGTATGCAGTGCCGTCAGGCCCCCACGCGACCGACGGATCGTTGCCAGCGGTAAATCCTGAGATGTTCGGCTTCCCCAGCAGGATGTTCTGCCACGAGCGGCCACCGTCGCTGGAAACATACACCCACGCTGATTGGCCGGAGCGATAATCTACCGCCGATGCGATCAGCTGCCGCCGATTGAGCGGATTGACTGCAATACTCGATTCGTTCTGCATCGGGGAATTATCTTGCTCCGGCTCGATGAGGTTCACATTGAGATAGTCTGTCTCGAAGAATCGCTGCGCAAGCAGGACTGGCGGGATGCTGGTGTTGCGCTCGATTGCCGAGGGACGAGCAGCCTCGATGTAGCGCTCCCAGCGAGGCTGATCTGAGGGCGCCAGTGTAAGCACAACAGCACAAACAAGCGGGACGTTGACCATTGGCGGCTATCCTCCACATTCGACAACGTTGCGATTTACGAAATCCGGGTGTGAAATTTCAACACCCCTTTCTATCTTCGCTGCGCAGTCGCACTTCATCCGTCACCTGATGCTGATCGAATCACTGCATGGGCTTCTCCGTGCGAAACAGTTGCCGCGCGTCATCTTCCTTTTTGGCGAAGAAGAGTTCTTGATCGAAGAGGCAGCTGCCGCGATTGCCGAACGCATGCGAGAAGAAGGAACAGCTCCTGTGGACATTGAACTGCTCGACGGCGAGGAACTCTCCATCGAGCAGATTATCCGCCGCGCGGAGGCCTTCCCGATGGCGAGCACACAGCGGCTGATCACCGTGCGCCGCTTCGATCGGACAACATTTGGCAGAAAGAACAGCGCCGAGCAAGCACGTTGGCTGCAGTACTTAGCGTCACCATCACCTGCAACGGTTCTCATTCTGATGGCGAGTGATGGTCGCGTCGTCAGCGAAGAACTCAAAGGTATCGCAGCTGCGCTTACGAATCCGAAACAACGTTCGAAAGCAGAGGCGAAGCTTGCAAAGCTGCGATTCCCGTATAACGCACTCCTTACGCATGCTGCATGGCTGGAGATGCCGCGTCTGCCCGAACGCCGCATTCCCGAATGGGTCATCGAACGCTTCAAACACTCTGGCTACGACTGCACACCCGAGGCCGCCGAATACCTCGTTGTGCAGACGGGACCATCGCTGCGGGATTTGGCTAATGAAGTTGCTAAGACGATTCTCTACGCTGGCTCCCACCGACGCATCACACGCGAGCACGTCTTAGCTGTTGCAGGGGCCTCGCGCGTTTACAACATCTTCGAACTGCAGAAGGCACTTGGGCAGAAGGACCGTGCACGTGCACTCTTGATCTTGCACTACATGGTGCGCACTGAACGGCAAGACCTCCTCATCGTAACGATGCTCGCACGCTATTTCCTGATTCTCTGGCGGCTTTCTGAGTTACGGGCTACGACGCCGAACCATAGCGAATTAGGGCGCGCCGTTGGAGTTTCCCCGTTTTTTGTGCCGGAGTACGTAGCCGCGCTCGACCGATACACACCCGCCGAGATTGAACGCGCCCTCGATGCACTCCACACCGCCGACGTGCAGCTGAAGACAACGTCACTCGATGCACTGACGGTCCTCGAACACACGCTCGTGGCGATCACGACCTAGCATTCGGATACGCTCACGCGAACAACAAAGAGCGCCGCGTTTCCCAACGCGGCGCTCGTGTGAGGGTACCATGAAACGCGTGTTGCTCTCGCGCCTATTAGCGAACGATGACCAGCGGCAGCGTGCGCACTCCTGTTGCCGTTGTGATTCGCACTGCATAGACACCTGCGCTCAATGCCTCGGTGGGAAGCACAACGTGCGAATCGGCTGTCTCAGAAGCTGCAATGATCGTGCCAAGGACGGAGAGTACCTCGATTCGTGCAGATCCTGCAATCGTGCCGAGCTCGATATGCACCGCGTTCGATGCTGGGTTTGGTGCAATTGTGATGGCGTTGAGCGCATCTGGTTCGACAGTGCTCACCGACGCTGGGTCCAAGGTTGCGTTTTGGGATTGCGTTGATCCATTGCCGATCGCAACTTGGCTGATGGAAGATTCATAGTCGGGATGGTCCACAATGAGTTGCCCTGTCAGCGGCACCAGACCCTCGATTGCATAGTAGCCATCATCTTGGGAAATTGCATACCCTTCGATACCTGCACTCGAGACAATGGCAACCAGCGCACCGGCAACCGGAACATCGCCCTGCTCAGCCGAGCCAATCTTGATTCGCTCGCCACGCCCTCGAACCCAACCATCGAGCCGCACAATGCCACGCACACCCGCGCGCGGGCGGAGCTTGATCACGTACTGCACCGAGAGCATCGCATCGCCAACTTCAATGCGGGTAGCGTTTCGCCAGCGGAGCGTTGCGAAATCACCGAGCACACAAAACCCTGGGACAAGGTCCCGCGACTTCGGAATTCCAAGGACGACGTACACTCCTGGTTCAAGTCCACTGAAGCGGTAGTTGCCCAACGAATCTGTCTCGACGGTACGGAATCGCCGGATGCGATCACCCCGCTCGTTGCTATTTGTCAGAATACGGCAGGCAATTGCCCATCCTGCCACACCGTTACCGGCTGAGTCCACTAGTTGTCCGCCGAACCCTCCGGTATACGCTGGCCGATTTGGCAATGCAAAGTTTACTCCATCGCGATTGGAGCTAAGTGTGATCTGAGTCGCTTCAGCAATGTTGCTGGTACCATCGTAGTAGAGCGGCAGATACGCATCACTGCGTGGAATCGCCCGCGCGATGTACGTGTAGCGATTCGATAAGCGGATTTCGTAGTAACCGTCGGCATTGGTTTCAGCGGTAAAGGTTGCTCCCTGTCCCCAATCCTTATCGTGGTCGTCGCGATGATTGTCGGTCGTGGTCATGAATTTGACCCATGCTGCTACGCCGTTGCCGGTCTCGGCAGAAGTCACACGCCCGCTGACGACGAAGAATTGCTCGTGCTCGCGCGGTGTGACGACGAAGACGAGCTCGACGGTCGAATCAGCACCGCATTCGAACTCGAGCACCCGCGCCTCATCGGCGTTTGTGCTGTTTTCGTACCATGTGGCTCGATAGTCGCGTCCTTCAGTGACGAATTTGTAACGACCAGCAGGCAGCCGCATGTGGAATGTTCCCAGATCGCCGACTTCCGCCCGAGCAACATTGACCCAGACGGTTTGGCTGTCGCCTCGATCGGTCACGCGCGTGATTGCGCGGTATGCAACGACAACGCCCGACGACATCGGCGAATTGGCAGTATCGAGGACGATACCTTCGACGAGGATGCAGCCTTCGTGATCGTCGTCACCACCGACGACAATTGACCACTCCTGCCCGACGGCGACGGTCATGCCGTTTACTTGGATCGTGGCTTTGATAGCAACGCGGTACGTTCCCGCACGTTGGGGTGTCCACGTCAGCAATCCGGTGCTTTCGTCGATGGTCATGCCGTCCGGACCGCTAACGAGTTGGTAGCGAATCGTCACTCCTTGAATCGGCGATTCGGCGCGCGCCTGATAGCGGTACTGTTGCCCGACGCGTCCTTGAGTCGGTGGAGTCGTCACAAAACGCAGCCATCCGTTCGGTGGCGTGTTGGGCGGGACGACCACGACGCGGATGTTCGTGCGCGGGCTTTCGCCGTCGCTGTTGAAGGCAGTCACGAAATACGAGTACGTTCCCGCTTCGAGCGGCTCGTCGGTGTACGTATAGACTGTGAGTGTATCGTTCGATGCCGATACGGTAGCGATACGGCTGAATTGCGAGAGGTCCTCGGTTTCTCCGGAGGCACGGTACACGTAGTAGCCTGTCGGGCGATCGGCATCGCGTTCGACTTTGCTTTTCCACCAATTCAGAATCGCTTTGTATTGACCGAGGGTGTTGGTGTAGTCACCCTTCGCGCTGAATTCGCGCGGCTTGCTCGGCACGCCGGCAATGGCGATCGCAGCGAGCAGCATGGTGCCGACTGCGGCAAAGAGCATTGTTCGACGTTTCATCGCAAAAACTCCTTGGATGGTGAAACAACAGTGGATCGGTACTTCCGAAACCGCCTCCAGTAACACCGCCGATGTGCGATGGTAACAGAGAGAGGAAAAATTCTATCGTTTGGCGTCTGTTTCGATACGGACCGACGCACCAGTCCGACAATGGCTTGTGTACAACGTCATTCCACCACCAATGGGAATGCACGTGTGCCGTCACCGGTTCGGACGACGACAAAGTACATCCCTTTCGGCAACAGTGCCGTGGACAGTAACCACTCCGCAGCATCCGGTCCGATGTATTGCTGCTGAGCCAGTACAGCTACGTTGCGTCCGAGCAGGTCGGACAGCCACGCGTCGGCAACAACTGGTCGTGGACTTGTCGCGACAACACGAGCCCACTCCGAGGCAGGGTTGGGAAAAATCTCTATGCTCAACCGTTCTGTTTGCCGCACCGCGTCAGCATGGCTGAGCGGTATTCGTCGGACAACGATTCGCCATAGACCGAATTGCGTTGTCGCATACGCTGTCGAATCGTTGTCCACGCGCACCGAATGTGATATACCCGTCACACTGGAAGGTAAACCGCCATACGGAGCAATCGCAGGATCGTAGGGACCAAGCGGAATGATCGGCCACCAACTTCCGCCGAAATCCTTCGTTGCAAAAAAGCCCGGAGTATCGGGGTTGTTCAGTAGCATTCCCAGCGAACCATCGGGCGCAAAGGCTACACTTGTGAAACCACCCAACAGAAGAACCGGATTGGGCACTTCTCTCCAGCTTGCTCCTCCGTCACCGGAGCGGAAGACCGTCGTCGCATAGGTAGTGGATGGTCGCCCCGGTGGACGATATTGAGCGACGACCATAATTCGATCGGGCAATCCAATTGCTGCCTGAACGACTCTGGGGTAGTAGAACTGCTGGAGGGGTTGGAGCGACTGAACCCGAAATGTCCTGCCATTGTCGTTGGAAATGGCTGTAGCGAAATATCCCGCTCCTGTCGCACTGCCGACCTGCATGAGCAACACGATCCGACCATCAGCCCATGCACTGGCAAAGTAGAGGCGACGAACCTCTACGATACTGTCAGCGTCGACCAGGATGTTATCGCCGACTCTCAGTACAATGCTCTCCCACTGGGTACCATCGGCTGAGCGAGACCGGACCAGCGTCGGGACAATCGTACCACTCGACTGGGTCGGGTTGGCAGCGACGTACCACGTATTGTCGTTCCCTTTCCCGATATAGGCGATGAGTCCATCGCTGCTGGAAGAAGGTATCGCAATGTCTAACTCCTGCCATGTTCTCCCCAAGTCGGTAGTGATTTGCCATCGATTTCTTCCAGGGATTGTAACGATAGTGGCTGAATCGATCACCATGATGCCGCTCGATGAAGCACGTTGGAATCCAGCCGATAGCCACGTGAATCCTCCATCGTTAGAGTAATACCACTGGCTGTTCGAATTGACTCGGAGATAATGGGGGACTCCCTGGGCGGTGAAGGGGAGCGCATACGATCCCAGGTAGGCGGTTTTGAGAAAGCCGCTGATCACATTTCCAGTCTTCCGAAAACGGTACACGAAGTGTTGGGGACCTATTGTGTGACCGACCACCCATCCGGTTTGCCTTATCGGATCGTAAGTGGCGGCGGCTCTGCCCACTTCGGCTCCCCTGGGAAAGGGACTCAGTTGCTGTCCATCCTCATACGTCAACATCAGCCAATATTGCCAGCTGCGCCCGAAATCAGTCGAGTATGCAGCCACCATGTCCGTACCGAAACAGATGATCGTATCGCCCTGACAGACGATTGAATGAACCGACATAGGGAAATCATAACCGGGGAAGTTGCCGAGCGAACCGGGATACACCAGGCTTCGCTGTTCCCACGTTTGTCCCCGATCGGTGCTGACAAACAGAACACCTCTGCCACTACCGAGGCCTCCGATGACGATTCGATCACCGGAAACTGCCATGGCTCCACCGCTGACGGATTCGTTACCGGAGATGACCCGCATATCGAATGTTTTACCGCTGTCGGTACTGATCGCGAACACGATTTTGTAGTCATCTATTTCACCGACAGTAACTACCTGCTCGATAGCCAAGCACACGGTTTGCGAATCCAGTCCAGCGATGCCGAAAAACCGTGCTCTCGTCCAGTCGTAGCTGGACAGCAGTAGAAGACCCGTCTGCTCCCACGTTGCACCTCCGTCTGTACTCCGGCTGACAAATTCTTTCGCACTGATACCGATCAGTACCGATGGTGTCAAGGCAACGACATCCAAAATGCGAGTATCGAAGACGTATCCACCGGTACCGGCTCGATACCCTGAATACACTGCCCCTTGGAAAATCCGGTTCCATGTCAGACCGCTGTCGACGGACATGTACAGGTAATCGTAGTCAGTGCCCGTCAATCCGTATTCTCTGGCTTCGGCAAGAAAAATACGTCCGTATCGATCCGCTGACAATCGCAACACCTGCTTGTTCACATTGCTGCGAAAACACGGACTCCAACTGTTTCCATTGTCTGTGCTGCGATAGACGACACCGTGCCGATTAGCCAAGAGCACGATCGTGTCGAGCTGGACGACACCGCACCAACGCTGTGTCAGTGGCTGCCAATCGTAATCGAGCGCTTGCCCGCTCAGCACGCCACTCATCACCGACAACATCGCAAATGTTCGAAGAATCCGTACCATTGTTCACCTCCTGATTTTGTTATGGACAACCACACGGTTGGATGCACTCGAGACGGTCACATCCGGCTTCGCGACAAATTTGGTCGAAGCGAGCGACATCGCCCGTCGGCTGGCAATTTCTGTTTCCAGAAATCGGGTCACAGCATATCTCGTATCGGAACATGCACCAACCACGCACATCGCACACTCTCCAAATCGTGGTGCCCGTAATTGGCTCCACTACTCTCTTCCAGCACGATCCACGGACCTCTTGCCAGTACGAATGTGAATCAGGACACGGCGGACAAGGGAAATTGGCTGGGTTGTACTCGAACAACTTGCGGAAAGCAACACAAACGACCTCGCTATCCGGCGGACAATTGCCTTGCAACATGATTTCTGTGATCGTGTAGTCATGGTGATATTGGCTTGTCGTGCGGTAGCAATAGCAGATTTTCATCACGCACGAATCCCCGAGTGGGATCGTGATTTCACCCGATGTCCACGGAATGTTCACTGGTGGAGCATCGGTCGGACACGGAACAGTACAACTCGGCATGGTTCGTGGGTTGAACCACGCGGGCAAAGTCGCCGCCTTCGATAGTGCGTAATTCGTCGTTGCTCCAACGGGTGGATCGAGCAAGCTCGTCGTGTGCACATGGCGCGGCTTGCTCGGCACGCCGGCAACGGCGATCGCAGCGAGCAGCATGGTGCCGACTGCGGCAAAGAGCATTGTTCGACGTTTCATCGCAAAAACTCCTTGGATGGTGAAACAACAGTGGATCGGTACTTCCGAAACCGCCTCCAGTAACACCGCCGATGTGCGATGGTAACAGATGAATCAAAAAATTTCTTCGGTGTAACGATAGCTGCTGTAGTTTGGTTATTGCCACCGACTACGACCGGTCGAGACGATGCGCGAGTTGGAAGCGTTGAGCGATGCCGAGCTGTATCGGCGCATGTGCGACGGTGAACTGTCGAAGCGCGAGCGCGATGCGGCATTTACCGAACTCTACCACCGCCATGCACCGCGGGTTTATGCCTACTGCCGCCGCATCATGGGCGATGACGACGTCGCTAAGGACGCCTTCCAAGAAGCGTTCATGCGGTTCTATTCGACCGCTGACCCAACGCGGACAATGACCAACGTACCGGCGTTTCTCCTCCGCATTGCACGGAACGTCTGCCTCAACATCAAGCAGAGCGCTCGACCGACACTTGAGTTGGAAGACTACCACAGCATTACCCGTGAGCAGCCCTATGAAAACGATGAACTGGCAGAGCTCCTTGCCCGCGCCCTGGAGCTACTCCCCTTGGAATATCGCGAAGCCTTTGTGCTCCACGAGTACGAAGGACTTTCGTACGCAGAAATTGGTGCGATGACTGGCGTTAGTGCGGATGTAGTCAAGGTCCGAGCGTTCCGTGCGCGGCAGAAACTCCGCGCCATTTTGGCACCATACTTTTCTGATCGAACCGAGGATATGAACACCACTGATGAATGATCAAATGGACTACACCGAGCAATACTCCGAATGGCTTTCGGCATATCTCGATGGCGAGCTGGAGCCCGCGCTCGAGGAGCCGCTCTTCAGCGCACTAGCCACGCATGCAGACCTGCGTCAGGAAATGCGCGAACTGCTCGCTCTACGCCGAGCAGCACGCAATGATCTTGTGGCGCTTGTGCCACCGCTCGGCACGACCGCGGCCATCTTCCAAGGCCTGGGCATCGGAATGGGTGGAAGCATTGGTGCAAGTCTCTTGCGCCGGCTTTGGCTCCCGGTTGCAAGTGCGATTGCTGGTGGTGCTCTCACATGGCTGGCAATGACGCTGCTGTCAACTCCGCCGACACCTCCGCCAGTTGCACAGCAACAAATTCCTCCCCAACAACCAACACCGGAAACAACGGTCGTTGAACGTATCGTCTATCGTACACGGACAGTCTATCTGCCTGGTATTCCGAGCACCGCACGCGCAGAAGAGGCAAACGCAGCTACCCCAGAGTACGCAACTCCTCCAGCAACAGCAACAACGCCTGCAGTACAACCATCGCAGCACCAGCAGGAGCTGGCGCTCTTGGATGATGTCCAGCCAATCCGCTTTACAGCCGCGCCATATACAATCCGCCGTTCCGAGCAATCGCAGTCACCGCGCGACGTAGCCATTGAACAGTCGGCGCAAACGCCACTGCTCCCCACGTACGAGCACTATCCTCAGTTCCGACTCCTGCTCCGTGGGTTAGCGACAAGCTCGCTCGTTACCGTCCCACAGCAGCCGGACCGCAGCTCCGCGCTGAGCACCAGTGCCGTTGGGCTCTTCTACACGCTCAGCGACCACCACGCCGTCGGTATCGAAGTGGGCCGCGAACCGTTTGCGATGCAGTTCTACGGCTACCAGGAAGACACACGCCTACGCTACGAAGCGTACCCAGCATTGCTCTGGGGCGTCGCCAGCTACCAGTACCGTACACAGCTTGGACCCCAGTGGGAGCCATTTGCGCAGCTGGGGGTGGGTGCAACAGAATTCGGTCTGCTCGGTCGAGCAACAGCTGGTGTGGTATATCGCCCTGCTCCTTCGGTTGGTGTCATGCTCGGCTTGGAAGGTGCGTTGATGCGGTACGTCTATCAGTCCACGCCATACCTGACGCCGAATGTGGGCATCACGTATGGAATCATGTTCCGTTTTTAGGATTGCAGCAATGAAGACACGGTTGTTGTTCTTGTCTGTACTTTCGATAGCACTCTGGAGCTGTGCCGATCCAGGCAGCGTTACCGAACCCGTCGTCGAAAACCCCAAGCCCATCGAGCGTACAATTTTGCCAGAGCATCTCGATGAAGCCTCTGGTGATGACCGCTTCCTTACTGGTGGCGATGGGCAAGAGTATGACTACGTCCTGGCAAGTACCCCAGGACTCCCGTGGTCAGGGCAAGATGAAAGGAACACTATTGTCCTCGATACCGTTCGAAATCGTGTTCTCCGTTTGCGGCTGAGCTTGATTCCCAAAGTCAACAGCGGGCGTGATACGCTCGCACTGCGCGTGCGTCGCTTTACGCTCGAGCTCGATAGCGCAGCAGAGATCTACCTCGATCGCGGAGAAAAGCGGCTCGTCCGCGGAGAGGCTGTCTTCTACCTCCGCGAACCAGGAATGGATCGGTGGTTCTACCGTCCGAGCAGACTCACTTCGACTAGCCCAGAGATCCCTCCGGAGCTTCGCGATTCGGTATTCTGCGTTCTTCGCATATGGCGCAATAGTACTCACGCCATTGTGCTCAAGCTCACCGTGCAACACTTCGTGGTAACCAGCGACCAAGGGCAACAAGGGAAAGTCCGCCGGCTTCGGTTGAGCGCTCTGCTGGAGATCCCGCTGGTGCGTTAGTCCGTATTTTTGCCCCGCACGCTGGCGGGCATAGCTCAGCTGGTTAGAGCACCAGATTGTGGCTCTGGGGGTCGCGGGTTCGAATCCCGTTGCCCGCCCTTTATTCTGATGACGCGGCACGTCGCATCGCCCGCTCCGCGTCACGCGCTTTGATGTCCTCCCGCCGATCGTAGAGTTTTTTCCCGCGCACGACACCAAGCTCGACCTTCACAAACGGGCCGGAGAAGTACAACTGGAGCGGAACGATGGTCATTCCTTTTTCTTCAACCATCGAGCGGAGCCGCACAAGCTCTCGCCGGTGCAAGAGCAATTTCCGCGGGCGTGTCGGCAGATGATTAGCATACGAGCCATGGGAATATGGCGCAATGTGCAGATTGAACAACCACAGCTCGAGCTTGTCTTTCTCGCGGAAGGCTGCATAGGCATCCGTCAGATTGACCTTGCCCTCGCGCAGTGATTTCACCTCGCTCCCCTGCAGGACAATCCCCGCTTCCACACGGTGCAGGATGTGGTAGAGATGCTGCGCCTTACGGTTGGTGACAATGACGCGTCGTGGCCGCTCCACGGGTTGGCTCATGGACGTTTCCGCTTGCCGATAAATTCGCTCCAGGTGTACTGCGTGGGCACTTTTCGTCCCCGCCGTGCAAGCTCGACCAAATATTCCGCTGTTGTTTGCACAACCCATTCAAAGTTCTCCTCCTGCACCGAGCTTCGCTCCGCATCGGGCGCGGGGTTGAGAAAATCGATCGCGTAGGGGACATCGTCCGAAACTGCAAACTCGACGGTGTTGAAGTCGTAGCCCAGTGCTGTGCAAATTTTCAGCGTAAGATCTTCGATCTGCGCCAGTCGCTCTATCGTTGGCGTCCACGAGGCTCGATACCGCTCGTGGTGCGGGTTGCGCGGCTCATAGGGCATTACGCGCACCCATCGCCGTCCGATACAGTAACACCGGTAGTATTCGGTGAACTCTACCGCTTGCTGCAACACCATGCAGAGATCGCCTGTTTGGTCGTAGGCTGCAAAGAACTCCTCCGGCGAGTGTACTTTGTAGACGTGCTTCCAGCCGCCTCCTGCATGTGGCTTCAAGAACGCTGGGAATCCCACGTACGCAAAGATTGCATCCCAATCGAGCGGATACACCAAGTTGCGCATGGACTCCGATGTCGTTCCCGGCGGATGCTGCTTGTGCGGCAAGAGCACGGTCCGCGGAATCGGCACACCTATCCGTGTCATCAGTGCGTAGTTGAAAAACTTATCGTCGGCGCTCCACCAGAAGGGATTGTTGACGACGACTGTGCCGCCAAGTGCTGCAACTTTTAGCATCGAGCGGTAGAATGGGATGTCGTGAGAAATCCGGTCGAGGATTACATCGTAGTCGAGCAGCGCATCCATCTCGATTGCTCCAACCTTGACGAACTCGGCACGTACATCCGCTTCGTGCATGCTATTGATTCGCTCGACGAGCGCTGGAGGGAATGTCTGCTCCATCCCGAAGAGGACGCCAATAACCTTCATCACTCCGACGTGTCTGATTGTGGGAACTGGTGCGCAAATCTACACGTTCGGCATTCCCTCAACGCAGTGGGCACGGCTCAGCAGCAGTGCGGACAATGCCCTCGACGAGCGACGTGATCCGGGCGCGCGCTGCATCAAGCTCGGCGCGACTGAGGGTGCGATGCACCATCGTTACCGGTGGCCGAGTCAAAATGAGCCGCACCGTAAACTGCTCTTGCGAAGGGAATGCCGACGCTGCAAGGAGTCCGTAAACTTCCAGTTGCGTGCGGTAGTAGGCAAGCCAATCTTCCGCTGAGCGCTCGTCGCGACGATTTGTTTTCCAATCCCAAATCTCCCACCCCATGGCCGTTTCAATGAGCACATCGGGCACACCGTAGAGGAAATGCTCCCCGAGCGGCATAATGATCGGTTGCTCGACGAGCGCGCCAAATGTGCTGCTGAGTAATCCGTTCCGTTCGAGAAATTCCAGCGTTGCTCGAACCTCCTGGGCAGCCCGCTGCCGGAGATTCTCGTGCGCAGAGCTGCGATAGTCCGCAAGTGCACGCTCGATCGCAGCATCAACAGAGCGCTGCTCACCCCGCGTGAGAGCGTATTCCAGCGCACGGTGGATGATCTGCCCCGCAAGGGTGCCAACAACCTCTTCCTCGCGCTCCAAGCGTGCCAAGGCACGCTGCCACTGGTCCTCTCGCGCAGGCAAGCCACAGCGGTAGATGCGGTAGTAGTCCTTCGGCGATTGCTCGAACAGCAGCAGTTGCGAAGCAGAGACGATCTCCCCGCAAATTGTGCTCGCAACTGCATCGGTCATCACAGGGACGGTCGGCTGCTGCTCGGGTGTACCAGCAGAGGCGCTGACTTCTGGCAAGTCGTAGATGATTTCGATGGACGCATCAACCTGCCGCGGAGCTTCTTCTGGGAACGCACGGACAAGACCCTCTAGCTGCACCGATCGGACGCCATAGCTGGATTCCCACTCGATGCCCAGCGCCTGGCTAATGATTCCCAAGAAGCTCTCACTTGGCAGTGGCCTGTTGGTCCCATCAGAGTCGGGCGGCTCGACCGTACCTGCAATGAAGAGGTGATCTTTTGCACGCGTCAATGCCACGTAGAGCAGACGGCGCTCTTCTGCTTGCTCTCGCTGGCGAAGAATCTGCCGCGCCAGCGTTCCCCCAAGCGTTTCCCTGCCCTCAACCGATGCGATCGTCACCCCCAACTCCTCTGTGATCGCAACAGTCTCTGGTCGGCCGCTCGTGAGCTGGTCGGCACCGACTATGTACACGATCGGGAACTCCAGCCCTTTGGCAGCGTGAATTGTCATGAGCGTGACAACGTTATCGTCGCTGATGACGGCAGCTTCCGATTCTGTATCGGCAACAAGGCGGAGACTATCGAGCTCCTCGACAAAATCGAGCAGGTTCCGGAATCCCTGCTGCTCGAACTGCCGCGCAGCTTCGAGTAACTTTTCCACGTTCGCGATAATCTGCTCTGCGCGTGGCGAGCTACGAACGTTCTGGTACCACTGCGTCCGACGCACGAGCAACCGAACAAGCATTGTCGGAGGCAAGCCAGTAGCGATCGGCAGCAGCTGCTCAAGCACCGAATAGGCGGCCGCAATCCGCGGCGGTGCATCGGTGCGCTGAGCAAACGTGGCAAAGCGCTCAAACAGTGATGCTTGCTGCCGGCCATGTGTTGCAATCTGCACAAGCTCGGAATCGCTCAAGCCAATAAATGGAGACCGAAGAAACGTCGCAACCGCAACATCGTCGTGATGATTGTGCACAAGCCGCAGGAACGAGAGCACATCGAGCACTTCCTGCGTCTGATAGAATCCACGACCGCTCTCGATTCGGAACGGAATACCAGCAGCGCGGAGCGCCTGGACGTATGCAGCAAGCGTCGAGCCTTTCCGTGCAAGGATCGCAATGTCCCGGTAGAGCGCACCCCGAACTCCACCCTGCCTCCCCTCGGCTCCAGGCAAACGTTCATCCCAAACTAACCGTTGCTGCTCAGTGGTGGAGGCGATGTGTGCAATATGCCGGGCAACGAGCGTTGCTGTCGCGATTGCATCCCGCCCGACCAAGAGCGCAAGCGAGCTGGGAGGACACGTCTCAAGGGCACGCGCTGTGCAAAGCTCTTCATAGCCGACCTCGTAGCCGCTGGTCTGCTCTGGCATTGCCTTCTGCATGACTGCATTGACCAGCGCGACAAGCTCCGGTGTCATGCGGAAGGACGTCTGAAGGTGGATGTCGTGTCCTGCACCAGCCGCCGCGACGATGTCGGCTCGCGCGCGCTCGAAGACTCGGACGTCTGCTCCGCGGAAGCCGTAGATGCTCTGCTTGGGATCGCCAACGATAAACAGTTCAGGGGCGTCTGTTGTGCGATCGTGCAATGGCACCAGCTGCTGCAAGAGATCGTACTCAATCGGGTCGGTGTCTTGGAATTCGTCAACGAGGATGTGCTCGATTTCCCAGCGGAGTCTTGAGCGCACGCTATCGTTGTCCAGAAGCGCTAATGCACGGCGCTGAAGGTCATCCGGCTCGAACGCTGCCAGATCGGTTTTCTCGGCATCCATCACCTCGAGTGCAGCACGCGCAAGCTCAACGAGAATCGTTGCCGCTTGCTGAGCGCGCTGCTCAGTTACAAGGTCAGCATCGAGCGCATGCCGCACAGCTTCAGCCAGCTGTTTTGCAGAGCGTGCCTTGCGTTCGTCAACGATGCGTTTCCATTTGGCGCGAAGTGCTCCATCCTTTGTGTGGAATGTCTCGAGTGCTCGTCGGAGTGCGTCATTGCTGTCGCTGCCGAACGCAAATCCTGCGCGGAGCACATGCCGTGCAGAAGCGATAACGTCCGCACACTCTTCTGCTGCATCGCTACCAGCCCGACCAAGCAACTCTTGCCAGAAGTCAACAAGCTGCATAGCCAGCGAGCCGATCACGCTGTGCAGTTGGTCTTGGAGCGATGGGACCGAATAGTTGCTGATCAAGTGCGATGGGCTGCTCAGCATACGTTCGAGACTGCGTTCGAGAGCTTGGTAGGAACCACCAAAGACTCGAATCAGCTCGGCGAGTTCGTTACGACGTTGGTTGCTGAGCCACTGTTCGACGATCACACGGATTGCTCGCCGCCGCAGTTGAAGGCGGTCGGCAGCGCTAAGCTCCCCAAAGACGGGCGGGACTTGTGCCTCGATCGGGAACCGACGCAGCAAACTGCTGCAGTAGCTGTGGAAGGTGGAAATACTTGCGCTCACTAGTCGCTCGCGGAGGGAGCGCAGTTGCAACAGTTCATCGGGATGCTTGGCTTCGGCAAAGAGGCGATCGAGCCGCGTTGCAACTCGCTCGAGCATTTCGGCAGCGGCTTTTCGCGTGAACGTCATCGCTACAACACGGCGGACATCTACGCCACCGTCGAGCAGTACTCGCACGTAGCGCTCAACCAGCACGCGTGTTTTGCCCGATCCTGCACTGGCAGAAACGATGAGCGGCCCTGGCTCTGTGACAGCGCGACGCTGCGCTGTGGTCAGCTGCGGGGGGGTATAGCGCAGAGCCATCGTTAGAGCCCGCGTCGGAGCCGTGCAATTGGGATCTTCATCTGCTCGCGGTATTTGGCGACCGTTCGCCGCGCCACGTTGTACCCGCGCTTTTTGAGCTCTTTGCTGATTCGATCGTCGCTGAGTGGGTTGTTTTTCGGCTCTTCCTCGATGAGCTTGCGGATTAGGTCTTTGATAACGCGCGTGGAAACTTCTTCCCCATCATCGGTCAGAAGTGCTTCGCTGAAAAAGTAGCGCAGCTCGAAGATGCCGTAGTCGGTTTGAACGTACTTGCCGCTGACGACGCGGCAGACGGTGGAAATATCCAGCCCTGTTGCATCGGCGACGTCCTTGTAGATGAGTGGACGTAGCCCCGAAGGACCTTCCTCGAAGAACCGCCGTTGCAGGTGTGCGATTGCTGTCATCACTTTGAGCATCGTCACTTTGCGCTGCTGAAGCGCTGCAAGGAGAAATTTAGCATCTTCCTGCTTCCGGTGGAGCCACTGGCGGGTTTCGCGGTTGAGCGACTTCTGTGCTTGGCGCCGAAGTTGTTGGTAAGCGACATTCAGTCGCAGCCGCGGCAGGAGGCTATCGTTGAGCGAGACGAGCAGATCGCCAGTTTCTTCGTCTCGTTCGACGATGAAGTCAGGTACAATCGTCAATGCTGCATCGGTGAACGATTGCTCGCCATAGCCAGGCTTCGGATTGAGGCGGCGAATTACCTCTACTGCGTGGCGGAGGTCATCTTCTCCCACCTTGAGTTTGGTGGCGATATCGGCGTAGTGCTTTTCCGCCAGATCATCGAATGCCTCGGTGAGCACACGGAGCGCTAACTCTTCATGCTGGTTGCGCACGGGCAACGCCCGTAGCTGAGCAACCAGGCATTCTTGAAGGTTCCGGCTCCCGCAGCCGTAGGGTTCGAGCATCTGAATGTGCTTGAGCACACGCTCGGCGTCGCTGAGCCGAACCTGCGTCAAGCCGTCGGTGGGTTCCCCCCGTTGGGCGCGTTCGAACATTGCCTCTGCGATCCGTTCGTTGGCTTCCGCGACCACTTCTTTGAGCGGACGCCGCAAGTATCCGTCATGCTCGAGACTACCGATAATCTGCTCGGCAAGAATGTGTTCGGCTGGTGTCAGATTGAGAAACTGCACCTGCTCGAGCAGTTCATCTTCGAGCGTGGGCACATCGCGGATGCGCTGGATGAACGGCTCGCTATCGTCGTCGTCATCATCGCTGTGACGCGGAGAGTCCGACTCGCGCCAATGCTCAGCAAAGTAATCGAACATCGTCTCACGATCGGCATCCGGCGAATGCTGCTCGTCGGCCTCGCCGCTGAGCACAGCCGGCTCAAACTCACCCTCGCCTGGGCTGCCGCTGGCGGGCAAGCTACGCTCGTCGTACTCCGCACTGGGCACGAGAGCATCCGGTTCGGGGACGCGCTCTGTCCAGCTCAGCTGTTCGAGGTCATCGGAGATTTCCTCCAGCATTGGGTTCTCCTCGAGCTCCTGCTTGACGTACTGCTCCAATTGCAGTGTTGGAAGCTGGAGAAGTTTGAGGTACTGAATCTGCTGCGGCGTGAGCGTCTGCTGGAGTTTTGGTGCAAGGGTTAGCTTTAGTTTCGGCATCGCTCCTCCGCACCAGTGATGGACATCGAAACAGCATCAGCTTCTGCAATCCACTCGGCGCCGAAGGCACGTTCGAGCGCTCGGCGCACCGCGCCGTAGACCGTCTGTCCACAACGCTTGCCCAGCTGCTGTGCAGCGTGACATTCCGAATAGCGTTCATAAACGAGTGCTCCGCTTGTTGTCTGCCGAATTGGGAACAGGTGACACGACAGTGGCTTGGGGAAATCGCTTTCGCCCCGTTCCCATGCGCGGTGCAACGCGCAGTGCGCAGTACCATCGCTGACAATCGCGAAGACACACTCTCGGCCCCCGATCGTTGTGGTTACCCACTGCCCGCTGGGAGTTTGCTCAGCGATACCGTCTGTTGCAATCACAGCACGCGCTGCATCGGAGAGCATCGGCAGCACACGGGGGAGCACACGCTCGATCGCTGCGATCTCCTCTTCCTCCAATGGAGCGCCAAAGCAGTCAGGGATCGTGCAGCAAGCTCCCTTGCACTGCACGATATCGCAGGCAAATGGCTCGGTAAAAATTTCGATGTCAACAGCATGTTGACCGATTGTGATCATGCGCTCCATAGGGCGTTCTGCAGTCACGTTCTGCGCCTGTCCAAGCGTATGCTGCAGTCGATGGTGTTTGTCTGGCTGCAAATTACGCAAGGACATGTTTCCATGGTAGCAACCGATTTTTGCTCATTGGTCAACCACGTTGGATCGCAGGTATTTCCGTGGATATTTCCATGCTTGTCCCAATTGCACACGGGACCGAAGAACTCGAAACAGTTGCCATCGTTGATATTGCCCGCCGCGCCGGAATCAGAGTTCGGCTTGCCGGTGAAAGTGAAAACGTCATCTGCTCGCGCGGCATTCGCATAGCACCGGACGTGCTGTGGCGCGACTTGGACGATAGCGACACGTTCGATGCAATCATCTTGCCTGGTGGTCGCACTGGCACGGAGCGTTTCATTGAAAGTGACGAAATCATGCATCTTGTTCGCCGCCATGCTGCAGAAGGCGCACTCCTCGGCGCAATCTGCGCTGCACCGCTTGCGCTGCACGCTGCGGGTGTGCTGCCGTCTTCCTGCGCAGTGACAAGCCATCCATCGGTTGCAGATCAATTGCAGCAGTACGACTACCGCACTGACCGCGTTGTCCAATCGGGCGCGATTATCACCAGCCGCGGGGCGGGCACAGCTGTAGAGTTCGCGCTGGCGGTTGTCGCTGCGTTAGCTGGCGAGCAGGTTGCACGCGAAGTAGCGACCTCGATTGTTGCCGTCTAAATGCAGCCACACGTTGATTGGCATCGGCTTGGGGACGATCGCTGGCTCGGCATCGAGCACTACCCAGCCCGTGGCAGGCGCGCGCTCTGCATTGTCCATGGCTTTCGCGCTTGGCATCGCTGGGGATTTCTTCCCTTGGTCGCGCAGTGGTTTGCCGAGCGTGGCACTGCAGCGTATGTCCTTGCGCTTCCGTCCAGCGGTTACGGTCCCGATGGGTTCTCCGCTGGACGATTCGAGCAGGCCACTATTACGGGCGACCGTGCTGCGCTTCGATTGGCAGTGGAGGCTGTCCGTGCTGACTCCACGTGCGTTGCTGGTCTTGGGCATTCTCGCGGCGGGTTACTCCTTCTGCTCGAGCATGCCGCGTTCGACTGCATAGCACTCTGGGCACCACCGGCGCAGTTTGGTCGCTGGAGCGAGCGCCAACGAACCCAGTGGTGCCGCGATGGCGTTCTCCCTGTCGGAGCACATCCAGAACTGGGGATACCACTGCACCTTGGAGTTACGTACCTGGAGGATCTAGAGCGCCATCGCTATAACGACGCGCTCGAGGATGCACTGGCAACGTGCCGGACGCCGGTTGCGATCATCACTGGCGCAGAAGACCTCGTTGCACCACCAGCGGACGCAAAGCAACTGGCCAGCAAGCTCCAACAGTGCGATCGCCAGGAGCACATCATCTGCGCAACAGGACACACCTTCGGCATTGAACATCCCGCATCGCGCCGTTCGCCTGCGCTGGAAGAGGCACTGGAGCGGACAAGCACGTTCTTCGATGCCGTCTGCACTGCTTCCTAAGTTTGCTGCTGAACACACAAGACCTGCAATGAAAACACCGCGCAACCTATCGTTCAAAACCAAGATCGTCTGCACCGTCGGCCCTGCTATCGGGACGGAAGAAAAGCTCACGGCAGCAATCGCTGCAGGTGCATCTGCGTTTCGGCTCAACATGAGCCACAGCACGCACGCTGTCCACAAAAGCTACATCGCTGCCATTCGCGTCGCCGAAAACGTCACCGGCACGCATATTCCCATCATCGTGGATCTCCAAGGTCCTAAGCTTCGCGTAGGCGAGCTTGGAAGCGGTGTTCCCCTCGTTCCCGGTCGCGAAATCATCCTTGCTGATCCGGCAGTGGTCCGCCGCAAGCGACTCAAATTTCCCGAAGGAGCAATTCCGGTCGAGTACCCCACGATTGCCAAAGATCTCAAGCCTGGCGATACGGTGCTCTTCGACGATGGCTTGCTTTCTGTGCAGGTGACTGACGTCCGTGATCCCTTCGTCAAAGCACTGGTCCTCTACGGCGGAGTCCTCCGATCGCGGAAAGGGATGAATCTGCCGAACGTTGCCGTGAGTGCATCGGCGCTGACAGCAAAAGACCGCCGCGACTTGGACTTTGCGATTGCTGAAGGCGCCGATTACGTCGCCGTCTCGTTCGTTCGCCGGCCGAGCGACATCGAAGCAGTGCGGCGGTTCCTTGAGCAGCGGCAGTCCAATCTCGGCATCATTGCCAAGATCGAAAAACCCGAAGCGGTCGAGGCAATCGAGCAAATCATTGCAGTCAGCGATGCGATCATGGTAGCACGGGGTGACCTTGGCGTGGAAATTCCTGCATCGCACGTTCCACTGGTGCAAAAACGCATCATCGCGCTCTGCAACCATGCAGGCAAACCCGTCATCACCGCAACGCAGATGCTCGAATCCATGGTAACCAATCCGCGCCCTACCCGCGCCGAAGCCAGCGACGTTGCAAACGCAGTCCTCGATGGCAGTGACGCCGTCATGCTCAGCGCCGAAACGAGCGTCGGCGCCTACCCAATCGAGGCAATCGCGACCATGCGTACCATCTGCACCGAAGCAGAGCGTGAACTCTTGCGCCGCCGGCGCCTGGCGGAGACGTTCCAGCCCATCCCCTCTGCCAGTACCGAGAACACCGATGCAATTGCTGCTGCGGCTGCGTTGATTGCCGAGCATCGAAAAATTGATTGCATCGCTACGTTGAGCTACTCCGGCGAAACTGCGCGACTTGTGGCAGCACGCCGCCCGCGGAGCATCATCATCGCCGTCAGCACCGTCGCCGAAACGCTCCGCCGCGTCGGGCTTTACTGGGGAGTCTATGGCATGAAGCTCGACGAGATCACCACCACCGATGAAACGATCGAGCACATCAAAAAGCTGCTAGCCGGCAAGGGATACTTTGCCAAAGGTGCTACTGTCCTGTTCACCATCGGGCGTCCACTCGTGGCGCGGTCGCGGACGAACATGCTCTCGATCGAAACCCTCTAGCGATACTGCACCCGAACGATGCGGCGCCGCATGTACTCGAACCCGCCGGATTCCAAATTCCACTCCAAGCGCACCTGCATCGGGATGCGCATGCCACCGATGTTGCGCCAATCTTGGCAGTACATGGTGCACTGCTCTCGCTCGTAGCCAGTATCTGCGTCGCGATACTTATCGAGCGTGACGATGCGCTCGACGTCACCATCGGAGGTAAAGTAGAAATCGGCGCGGATAGTGATGCCGCTATCACTGAGCACTGCACGCGCAGCATCGTCGCTCCCGAGCGACTCCCAGCGCAATAGTCCGCCTGGCACAAGCGATGTAGGGAACCAGACCGTTTCCATCAGCACTCGCACCAGCAGCGCTTCGTTGGCTTCTGGGCCATCGGGATCAAACAACGTGAATGCACCCCACAGCTTCAAGCTTCCCCGTCCGACACCGCTTGCATAGAGCAGCTCGATTGTGTACCACCGCAGGAGCGAATGCCACACCCGTGCACGCCAGATCATCCCTGGTACTGTGCCCGTGTAGGTTCCGCGTGCTCTGAGCTTTCCCCAGCGCGGATACGCAAACGAACGAAACTGCCCTTCCTCCCAAAGCTCGATCCATTCTGCCAGCGGTGCATCTCCGACAGCGCGGCGCAAGTAGCGCTGCACCGGCACTGGAAGCGCCTCCAGCTGCTGGGGGGCAAGTCTCTGCTGGCGCCGCTGCGCAACTGCCGCATGCAACCGCCGCAAGAGCACGCGCCGCCGCAGACGTGCAAGCACCGTACCAATGATCCCAACAAGCCCAACTGCCCCAAGAGCAGCAATCCCAATCATGAGCAACTTTTCCACCATCACGCGCACCGACTCCTTACGGTTCAACTTGTTTGTATGGCCTCATGAACGCCGTCGCACCGACCGGCATGCTCAAATTTCATCGAGTGGCCGACGAGGCTTTTTGCGCAACGAACGAAATTGGCTCGCGGTCATCCCAGTGACCTGCTTGAACTGACTCGATAAGTAGTGGACGCTGCTGTAGCCTAAGCGATAAGCGATTTCCGTCAAGCTCAACTGGCCGTACGCAATCAGCTCTTTGACGCGCTCGATTTTCTGCTCGATGATGTAGCGCTCGATCGTTTTGCCTTCCAACTGTGAAAACAAGCGCGAGAGCGTCGAATATCGCACCCCGACCTTCTGCTCGAGGTAGTCGGAGAACACGATTCGTTCGAGCAGTTGCTCATCTCCGCTCCAGAGAACTTCGATAATGGCTGCTTTGGCGTGCTCAATGAGTGTGCGCCGGCGATCGTCGAGCAACTCAAAGCCGAGTGCTTCCAAGCGAGCAGCAAGCTGCGCATGTTCGTCCTCCGTTAGCGGTCGCGGGATCACTGCTTCGCCGAGTGTCACTGCAAGTGGGTTGATGCCCATCGCCGCTAGTACTTCCTCGACGGCACGGATGCACCGCCGGCAGACCATGTTCTTGATGGCAAGTGTCGTCACCGGTTCTGGCATAGCTCCAGCACAAGGCGTCGGATTCGTGGCTGTTGACGCTCGTAGCAGTACTCTCGTGCAGCGCGCTCGGCATGGTAGCGATAGACTTCCGCATGTGTGTGAAGATGCGTGATCGCCGCCGCAAGCTCGGCTGCATCGGCGGTTGGAGCGTAGCACACGCCAAAGGGGAACTCCTCGAGCACCGAACGTATCGCCGGAAGATCGCTGGCAAGCACAGGCACGCGTGCCATGGCATACTCGAAGAGTTTGTTCGGAAGTGCAAGTTCGTAGCTGTGCGAGATTGGCTCGATCCAACACCAGCCGACATCAGCTGATGCCGTCCAGTCGAGCAGTTCGTCGTATGGAACGCTGCCAAGCAGGTGCACCTGCGCAGCAACACCGCACGCGCGCGCATGGTGCTCGACTGCACCGGCGAAATCTCCATCGCCGAGAATGCATAGATGCGCCGTCTTGAGCAACGCTATCGCTTCAACAGCGCGCAACAACCCACGCCCGCGTTGGACCGCTCCTTGGTAGAGCACCACCAGTGCATCGTGCTCGATGCAGCAACGCTCACGCAAGCGGTTTGTCCGAGTTGGCTCAGCGTAGAACGGCACGTTGAGCACGACCTCTGGCACGGCGCGAAGCGGAAGCAACCGCGCCAGCTCCTCGGCATCGCGTTGCCCACTGGTGACGACGCGGTCCACCCACCGAACGAGCAACCGCTCGTACCACGCCAGAAGCGTCTGCGCCACCCTCCGCTCTGCAAGCGAACCGAGGCTGCTGTAGATCTCACGTGCATCATAGACCACACGCGCATTCCAGCGCCACCGCAACACCACCGCCGGAAGAAGGCAGTAAACATCGCCCGCCCAGAGTACGTCGGCTCGCCAGCGCAGCCCGCGCCAGAAGAGCACCGCAACAAACCGCAGCCACCGAACGAGCATCCGACCACGCTGCGGGACTGCCACCGCATGCCACTGCCACTCGGTGCAGTGACCCGGCGCAGTGTTCCAAAGCGCAAGCTCGCACTCTGCCGCAAGGGTGCGGCAAACGTTGAGCGTCCGCGCGTCCTTCCATGCATCGGCAAACGCAAGGACTGCTACGCGACACCGTTGCCGGTTATGCATCGCTTGCGCTGCGGAGGATTTGTTCAGCTCTGCTAAGCAGCTCCTCCGTTTCTGCCTGGCTGGGAGACTCTGCAATCACGCGAACGATTGGCTCGGTGTTCGACGGACGAATGTGCACCCAGCGATCGCGCCAGGCAAAACGAAGTCCATCACCGTCCCAAACAACTGGAGCATCCCCGAACGCAGCACGCAGGCGATCCTGGAGGAGCGGAAACTCCCCATTGACCGCAATACGCCGCTTTCCCATCGCAAATGGGCAATCGAGCAGCCGCCCGTCCCACTCTGCCTCCGAAAGTGAACGCCACAGCGACAGCACAAGCGATGCACCGACGAGGCTATCACGTCCCCAGTGGCACGCCGGGTAGATAACGCCACCACTGCCCTCACCACCGATGACCGCGTCGCTTGCACGCATGAGCGAAACTACGTTGATCTCACCTACCGGCGAGCGAAAAACGCGCCCACCATAGCGATTGGCCACCAGCTCGACTTCCGCCGTCGTCGAAGCGTTGACGACAACAGTTCCGCCGCGGACCGCACGTAAGACAGCCTCCACTGCAAGCACAACCGTTTTCTCTTCGCTGACAGGCTCTCCACTGCGATGAACGAGCACGAGCCGGTCGGCGTCGGGATCCACTGCAAGTCCAATCACTGCGCCGGAGGACCTGGTTTCCTGGCATAGGGTCGCTAAATGCTCAGGCAACGGTTCGGGAGGATGGGGGAAGATTCCGCTCCCATCGCAGAACACTGCGTGGGGCTGGCCGCCGAGCCACTCGATGAGCCGACGCAACGCACGTGAGCCACTGGCGTTGACGGCATCGAGCGCAACGCGCGCACCACCCAAGCCTCCGCTGGCTCGGAATGCAGCAACCAGCGCCACTTGCCCAAGCACGGCAAGGTGTTCTTCGATCGGATCGCTATGCCGATAGTGCCGGCCGTAGCTTGTTTGCTTCGGCGAGTTCCCAGCATCAGCGTTTGCCCACAGTCGTCGCGCCCGATCTGGCAAGAGGAAGACGCCATCGGCATCGAGGAACTTCAACCCATTCCACTCTGCGCCGTTGTGCGATGCCGTGACAATAATTCCTCCGGCAGCGTGTGTCCGCTCGACCAGAAGCTGGACCGTCGGCGTCGGCACACAGCCGAGATCGAGCACATCGCGCCCAACAGCACACAACTCTTGGCAGACAAGTTCGGCGAGCTGGTCGCCGCCTACGCGACCATCGTGGCCAACGGCAATCACACCTTCCGGCTGAAGCGCGGCGAATGCTCGCACATGCCGTGCGACAAGCTCTGGCGCAAGTGCGCCATCATTGGTCGTTGCTCGCAGACCCGAAATTGAACGGAGAATTGGCATCGTCGCTTCGGTGAGCAAAAGTCCAAATCGTCAGCGCTGCAAAATAGGCAGCCAACCGCACTGTGCGCTCATCGGCATCAACCGAAGGATTGACCTCGACGATGTCCACGAGCCGGCACTGCGGCATGCTGACTATCCGCTCGATAATTGCTGCGACCTCTGCCGGCTGGAATCCATCATTTGCCGGAGCGCTCACCCCCGGCGCATACGCGGAGGCAAGCGCATCCATATCGAGCGAGAGCATGATGCCATCGCACTCGGCAAGCCGCCGCTCGATGGCTGCGAGCGCAACCTCGAGCGTGCTCTGGCGAACGTCCTCGAGCATCCAAACCAGATGCCCCTGCTCACGCACGTAACGAACGTGGTGGGCAGAGGCTGCAAAGCGCTGCGTCCCAAGTTCGATGAGTACCTCGAGCGGGCACTCGGCGTCTTCGATCAGCTCACGGAAAGGCGAGCCGGAGTGACTGCCATCCTCGGTTGGGATGCGAACGTCCAAATGCGCGTCCACGTTGACAATGCCGAGTCGCTCGACACGTTTGCCGAGTGCCCGACCGTCGGGGAGCGCGGTGTCGTGTCCTCCGCCGAGGACGAGCACGCTCGCACCTGCCGCAAGCAAGTGGCCGACGATGTACTCTTGCCGCTGGTGGATTTCCTCCAGCGACAGTCCATCGGTGCGGACCAGGCCGCAATCGCAAATGCCTACCTCTGGTGGGAGCACGGTTTCGCCGATGCTGGCTGCAAGTTTTGCCAGTGCAGCTCGAATCGCCGCTGGAGCTGCCGCAGCACCCCGCCGACCACCGTTGCGTGCAACGCCGATGTCCTGTGGCACGCCGACCAATGCAATCTGTGGTGGCTTCCCATCCCACTCCGTCACTGGCACAAGGTAGTCCCCAACACGACGGTCATCAACTTCGAGACGTGGAGTTGCCGCAACAGTCGGAACTACACAGAGCTGGGCAATATCCCGAACGTGCATGGCTCGCCGATGAGAAATCGTCCAATGGGCGAAAATAGTCTTGCTTCCGCAGTAATTTCGCTCCGGGCTCCAAAACATCCGAGAAGAATTCAACACGCAGAGCACCATCGCGTTCCCAGGCAGTTTCCTCTCCCATTGCCGACGATGACAGCACCGCAGAATCCGAACGAAGCGCAGTATCTCGAGCTTATGCGGACAATCCTCGAGCGCGGCTCCCCACGGCAGGACCGAACCGGCGTCGGGACGCTTTCGATTTTCGGCTACCAGATGCGCTTCGACCTGCGCAAGGGATTTCCGCTCCTAACAACCAAGAAGCTCCACGTTCGCTCGATCGTTACCGAGCTGCTGTGGTTCCTCAGAGGAGATACAAACGTTGCGTTCCTCCACGAGCACGGCGTGACGATTTGGGACGAGTGGGCAGATGAGCGTGGCGAGCTTGGTCCGATCTACGGCAAGCAGTGGCGCCGGTGGCAGTCACCTGATGGCCGCACGATTGACCAACTTGCCCGCGTGATCGAGGAAATTCAGCGCAATCCCACCAGTCGGCGCCTTGTGGTCAGTGCATGGAACGTCGGCGAGCTCGAGGTAATGCGGCTTGCGCCATGCCACGTCCTTTTCCAGTTCTACGTTGATGGCGATTGGCTCTCGCTCCAGCTGTACCAGCGGTCGGCGGATGTGTTTCTCGGTGTGCCGTTCAACATCGCGTCGTATTCGCTCTTGCTTGCGATGGTCGCGCAGGTATGTGGGCTACGTCCAGCTGAGTTCATCCACACACTCGGCGATGCGCACCTGTACCGCAACCACCTTGCGCAGGCCCAGCTGCAACTGGAGCGAACGCCGCTGCCACCGCCGACACTCTGGCTCAATCCCGCTGTGCGTACGCTCGATGCGTTTACCCATGCAGACATCGCGTTCCCCGATTACCAAGCGCATCCACACATCAAAGCAGAGGTGGCTGTCTGATGGATAGCTCAAACGCATGGGCCGACGGGCTTTCCCTTGAGCAGTGTCAGCACTGGCTGAGCGTGCTTCCGTCCAAGCGAATCGCTGTCATTGGCGACGTGATGCTCGATCACTACTACCTGGGCTCTGTCAGCCGCATCTCGCCAGAGGCACCAGTGCCGGTCGTCGAACTGGAACGCCAAACCTGGCGACTCGGCGGTGCAGCCAACGTCGCGCATAACCTGCGGATGCTCGGCGCCCACGTGGTGCTCTGCGGCGTTGTCGGCGACGATAGCAGCGGCGAGCAGCTCCGCGTGCTTGCCGAGCAGCACGGCATCGAACCAAGCGGCATCGTGACCGATCCGACACGACCGACAACAATCAAAACGCGGATTATCGGCAATAACCAGCAGCTCCTCCGTCTCGACCACGAACAGCGTAGGCCGATTAGCTCCGAAGTGCTCGAGCAGATTCTTGCAGCACTCGAGGCATCGTCCCAGCTCGCAGCGATCATTTTCGAGGACTACAACAAAGGCGTTCTCCACCAGCGAAGCATCCCGCTGCTGGTTGAGTGGGCGCAGGAGCGCTCGATCCCGATCCTTGTGGATCCCAAGCTGGAAAACTTCTTTGCCTACCGCGGTGCAACGGTGTTCAAACCGAACCAGAAGGAAGCATCTCATGCACTCGGAACACCGCTGGAAAGTCAAGACGACGTTATCCGCGCAGGACGCACACTCCTTGAACGGCTCCAGGCACGTAACGTCCTCATCACTCTTGGCAGTCGGGGGATGATGCTCCTCGACAGCAGCAACCGCTGGTGGCAGATTCCATCGGTTGCGCGCCATGTCGCTGATGTTTCGGGAGCAGGCGACACGGTCATCGCGACCGTCACGGCAATGATGGTCGCCGGTGCACCGATCCTGGAGGCAGCAACGATTGCCAATATTGCCGCTGGCGTTGTCTGCGGGGAGCCGGGAGTTGTCCCAATTACCGCTACGGCACTACTGGCAGAGCTCGCCTTGCATGCACAGCCTCCCAGCATGCTCTCTGGGGCCCGTTCCAGCCACACGTAGCAGCGCGATGCAGTAAATTGCATATCCAACATTGCATCACAGTGTCACAGTTTCGGAGGCGAACCCTTGAAAGGGAAAGTCGGCAAGGTACTGACGATCGTCATCCCGATCGTACTGGCTATTTTTCTGCTGTACCCCACCTGGCGCGCCCAGCAAATGGCTGCTGAGCGAGCCAGCTTGGACTCCGCAGCGCAAGTGCAGTGGGATCAAGCAAACGGTGAAGATTTCCGCAAGGAAAAACTCCGTGCACTCAAACTTGGTCTCGACCTACGCGGCGGGATGTACGTTACGCTCGAAGTGGATGTTGTCCGCCTGCTCGAAGAAGCTGCCGACCGGGCAGCAATTGATGAAACATTCGAGCGCGTCATCGAGGAAACGCGTCGCCAGGCAGAACACAGCGATGAAGAAGTCCTTGATATTTTCCTGCGGAACTTCGATCGGATCGCCCGACCACAAGGGAAATCGCTTGTGACGTACTACGAGCTCGTGGATGTGCGGGACATCAGCGAAGAACGCATCATCGAGCGTCTCAAGCGCGACATCAACGAAGCGGTAGATCAAGCGCTCCAAGTCATCCGTCAGCGGATTGACAAGTTCGGCGTCACCGAGCCCACAATCCAGAAGCAGGGCACACGGCGCATCTTGCTCGAACTACCGGGCGTCCAAGATGAGCGCGAAATGCGCCAGCTCCTCCAAACGACGGCGCGGCTGGAATTCAAGCTGCTCCGGCACGGAACTGACGTCCTCTACGCATTCCTCAACATTGACCGGTTCCTCGCTGGAAAAGGCGCTCCAGCCGCCGACACCGCACACAGCGCTGATACTGCTCGCACAAGCGATACAACAGCGCGTGCCGCCAAGGATACTGCATCGAAGGACCCCTACGCTGGTCTCTCCGATGAGGAGAAAGCAGCCAAATTCCGCCGCGAGCATCCATTCCTGTCACTGTTTGCTGGGCAGGTGTTGATCGGCGAACGTTACCAGCCGTTTGACATTGCCGAATCGGTCATCCCAAAACTCCCGGCCGATGCTGAGTTCTACTTCCTGACCAACGAAGACGGTAAACGTCAGCTCCAGGCAATTCTGGCACGTCCGGAGATTCGCCGCATGTTGCCCGCAGACGCAGAAATCGCCTTCAGCGCAAAACCAGAACGCGGAAGCGAGAACTCGCCGAACCGTACCTACGCGATGTACGTCCTCAAGCGTGACCCTGAACTGACTGGCGATGTCGTCACCGATGCGTACGCAACGTTCGACCAGATGACCAATCGCCCGATGGTGCTCATGTACATGAACACCGAGGGCGCAGAACGCTGGGCGAAAATCACTGGGGCGAACATTGGCAAGCGCATCGCGATCGTGCTCGATGGTGAGGTCTATAGCGCTCCTGTTGTGCGGAGCAAAATCACCGGCGGCAGCTCGCAGATCGAAGGAATGGCCAACGTCGAGGAAGCCAAGCTCCTCCAGATCGTGCTCAAAGCTGGCGCGTTGAAAGCTCCCGTCAAGATCATCGAAGAGCGCGTCGTCGGTCCCTCGCTCGGCGAAGATTCGATTCGGTCCGGCATCGCTGCAGCGCTGATCGCCTTTGCGCTCGTGGTCTTGTTCATGGTGACGTATTACAGCATGGGCGGCGTCGTTGCCGTCCTTGCAATGCTCATCAACGTCATGCTCAATCTCGGCATCCTCGCAGGATTTGGTGGAACGCTCTCGCTTCCTGGCATTGCCGGCATTATTCTGACGCTGGCAATCGCCGTTGACGCCAACATCATCATCTTCGAGCGTATCCGCGAGGAACTCCACCGCGGCCGCAGCGTTCGCGCCAGCGTAGATGAAGGCTTCCGCCACGCGCTTCCGCCGATCATTGACTCGCACGTGACGACGTTTCTGACGGGGCTCATCCTCTTCGTGCTCGGCTATGGCCCCATTCAAGGCTTTGCAACGACGCTCATGATCGGTATCTTGACAACGCTCTTTACGAGCATCATCGTCTCGCGCGCCATCATTGACCTGTGGCTATCGCGCAGCCCAAGCGCACGTATCAGCTTCGGCGAAGTTCTTCCGGCACCCCAAAGCTAATGTCCACAACTTGACACAAGACACGCTATGGAATTTTTCGGCAAAACCTCGATTGATTTCCTCGGCAAACGGCGTCTGTTTCTGGTCGTCTCCGTCGTCATCAACGTGGTCGGGCTTATCCTGCTCATCTTCGGCGGTTTGCGGCTGGGCATAGACTTCCTCGGCGGAACCGAAGTTGCTGTTCGCTTCAGCTCCGAGCAACACACCGACGCTATCCGCTCCGCAGTTGCTGCCGCGGGATTTCCAAACGCAGAGATCAAATCCTACGGTAAAGCCAACGAGTTTCTCATCCGCGTCCCGGAAATCGGCGGCCAAGGCGAGCAGTCTGCATCGTTCCGTATCGTCAGTGGGCTGAAGAAGGCATTCCCGAGCGAAACGATCACCGTCCTCAAGGAAGACCGCATCGGCCCGAAGATCGGAAGCGAACTTCGCACAAAAGCATTCGTCGCTGTGCTCCTTGCGATCGTTGCGATTTTGCTCTACATCGCATTCCGCTTCGAGTTCATCTACGGCTTGGGTGCAGTCGTCGCACTCGTCCACGATGTTTTCGTTGCGCTGACGTTCGTCATCATCGGGCAGAAGCTCGAGATTCTCAACCTCGAATTCAACCAGGGCGTCCTGGCTGCACTGCTGACTGTCGTCGGCTTTTCGATCAACGATACCGTGATCATCTTCGACCGCATCCGAGAGAATCGCGACAAGCACAAGGGAATGGCGCTTGTCCCGCTGATGAATCTTTCGATCAACGAAACGCTCAGCCGTACGATCAACACCGTTCTGACAGTTGTCCTTGTGCTTGCTACACTCCTTGCTCTCGGTGGGGAAGTTCTCCACGGCTTTTCCTTCACGATGCTCGTCGGCATTATCACAGGAACGTACTCCTCGATCTACATCGCCAGCGCGTTTGTTGTGTGGTACATCGAGCGCATCAAGAAAGAGCCAGTCGAATCGGCTGAACCGCGGCAACCGAAGATTCTCCGTGCACTCAAGGAAGCCTAAGGCAATGTGGCAACGGCAGGGCAACGCAGTCGTCGTTACGCTACCGCGACAGCTCATTGGTGGTGACCAAGCGATCGAGATCACTGATCAGGTTCGGCAGCTTGTCGCCGGTGGCATCGAGCACGTTATCTTCGACTGCAGTGCGGTAGAGCTTATCAATTCCAGCGGGCTGGGGATGCTCGTTTCAGCGCTTGCAACGCTGCGCACTCGCGGCGGTCGGTGCACGCTCGCGGCAGTACCGGACAAAATGCAGACCCTACTCGAGGTCACGCACCTGGGAAGTATCTTTTCGCTGGCTGATTCTGTCGCAGCCGCACTCACCGAGTAACCGTGCCATGGTCACCGTCATCGTCGGCGCCCAGTGGGGCGATGAAGGCAAAGGGAAAATTGTGGATGTGCTCTCCGAAGAGTCAGACATCGTCGCACGCTACCAGGGAGGCGCAAATGCTGGGCATACACTCGTCTGCAACGGCAAAACAATCGTGCTCCACCTGATTCCGTCGGGAATCTTGCACGAGCACGTCCAGTGTGTCATCGGCAACGGCGTAGTGCTTGATCCGGTCGCACTCCAGCAAGAAATCGCGATGCTCGAGAACATGGGCATTTCCGTTCGGGGACGACTCTTCATCAGCCATAAAGCCCACGTCATCATGCCGTACCACAAGCTGCTCGACCATGCACGCGAACAGCACCAAGGAATCGGCACAACCGGACGCGGCATCGGTCCTGCGTACATTGACAAGTACTCGCGCGTTGGGATTCGGGTTGTGGACTTGCTCGATCGGAATGTCCTCGAAGAAAAGCTCCGCGCCAATCTCGCCGAAAAAAACGCTATCCTCGAAAAGCTCTACCACGCCGAGCGGCTTGATATCGAAGCGATCGTCGCTGAATATCTCGAATTCGATCGCTTCATTGACGACTTCGTCACCGATACGACGATGCTGCTTGCCAACGCAATCAGCCAAGGCAAGCGCGTGCTGGCAGAAGGTGCGCAAGGCTCACTGCTCGATGTGGACCACGGCACCTATCCGTTTGTGACGAGCTCCAATCCCACCAGCGGCGGAGCATGCACCGGCTTGGGCATCTCGCCACGAGCCATCGAGCGAATCGTCGGTGTCGCAAAAGCGTATTCGACGCGAGTTGGCAACGGCCCTTTCCCAACGGAGTTACAAGGCCCGCTGGGCGATCAACTCCGTGCGCTCGGCGGCGAGTACGGCGCCACCACTGGTCGGCCGCGACGATGCGGCTGGCTGGACTTGGTCGCGCTCCAGTATTCCGTTCTCGTCAATGGCATCACCGAGCTGGCACTGACGAAGTTGGACGTGCTCAGCACGTTCTCAACGATTCCCGTTTGCATTGGCTATCGCCTCGGCGGCAAACGACTGAAAACGTTTCCGGTGGATGTCCCAACGCTCGAAGCTGTCGAGCCGGAGTACATCGAACTGGATGGGTGGCAGCGCCCGCTCGACGACGTCACCACATTCGACGAACTGCCACCGCAAGCGCAACAGCTTATCGCACTCATCGAGCAACACTGCGGCGTTCCCGTCACGCTCATTTCCACTGGGGCAGAGCGCCATCAGCTTGTGTGGCGGTAGCCATGGCGAGTGAAAATTTCTGATCGCGCAACAGTGCGCTGTATTTTGGGCGCCCACACAATGTTGCACTACGTGTACGTTCGATGCGGAGATTGCAGCTACGACGTTTCCGACCCTTTCCATTCCTCAAGCAGCGCGACCAAAGTGAATGTGGCACCGCCTGTCTTGCGATGATCCTGCAGTGGTACGGCTTCGAGAACGTTCAAGCTGCACTTCGAGACATCGCAGGCGTCTGGGCCTATGGCACCGATCTCCTGACGCTGGCTCGAACAGCGGAACGCTTCGGATTTCGAGCCGATGGCGTTCGCATGCGCTACCAAAATCTCCTCAGCGTTCCACTACCACTGATTGCGCACTACCGCGGCAACCACTTCGTAGTCGTCTACCGGGCGACGGAGTCCCATGTCTGGATCGCTGACCCAGGCATTGGGAAAGAGAAGCTCACCAAGGACGAATTCCTCGCACGATGGAACGGCATTGCATTGCTCTTGGAGCCACCTCCCCAGATCGTACCACACACGGACGTCGCTGACATCCTCGAACGCTATCGCCAACGCCAACGGACGCTCGGGAGCTTGCTCCGTGCAATCATCATCGAGCGATTCCGCCGCCCGCTCGTCGAGATTCTCCTTGCATCGCTACTGCTGGCTGGGCTGGGGCTGAGCCTGCCGCTCTTTACGCAGGCGATCATTGACAACGTGCTCGTGCTCGGCAACAACGCACTCCTTGTGGCATTGGCCGTCGCGATGAGCATCATCGTCGTGATGCAGCTGGTGCTTCTCTATGCGCGGCAGCTCCTGCTTGCGCAAATGCGCATTGAGTTCGAGTACGAATTTTTCTCGCGGTTTTTCGAGCGCATGCTCCATGTCGGGCAGCGCTACTTCGATGCGCACAAACGAGAGGACTTCATCGGGCGATTCCAGGAGAATCTCAAGCTTCGAAGCTTGCTCTCGAGCGGGACAGTGCAGGCACTGCTCGATGTGGTGCTCATCGTCGTGCTCGTGCCCGTGCTGTGGTTTTACCATCCAGGATTGGCGGCGATTGCAACGGCGGTAGTTTTCCTCTTTGCAGTGACGACGTTGCTCTTTACACCGCGGCTTCGTCTGCTCCAAAACAAAGTCTTTACGGAAAATGCCCGAACGATGGGCGCATTTCTCGATACACTGCTTGGGATCACGACCATCAAGCTGCTCGTCGCAGAGCTACCGCGGCTGTGGCACTGGCGGAGCATCTATAAGCACACGCTCAACCGAGTGCACTCTGCGATGGTCACGCAAGCTCGGCTGAGCATCATCCTACGGTCGCTGGTTGTGCTCGGCCAGGTCGCGATCTACTGGATCGGTGCCTGGATCAGTGCAGAAGGAACGCTGAGCGTCGGCCAGTACGTGGCATTCCTTGCCATCTTCGGCATCGTGCTGGGTGCATCCAGCTCCGTCGGTGAGCTTTGGCAAGCGCTCACGGAGTTAGGTGTCACCTTCGCCCGGCTGGGCGATGTCCTCCTGCAGGAACCAGAAGTAACCGCTGATGAGGATTTGCTCCCCATGCCGGAATCTGCCACGGTTGTACTGACCAGCGTGAGCTTTTCGTATGCTCCGCAAGCGCCTCCTGTGCTGCGCGACATTTCGCTCGAGATTCCCGATGGCGGACGCATCGGCATTATTGGCCGCAATGGTTCAGGGAAAACGACACTTGCCAAACTGCTGGTGCGGCTCTACGATGACTACACCGGTTCGATTACTATCGGCGGCATTGAGCTTCGCTCTCTCCATCCCGCGGAGATCCGACGCCACATTGCAATGCTCCCGCAGGACCCATACATATTCGACGGCACCATCGCCGAAAACATTGCGTTGGCCAAGCCCGACGCAACGATGGAGGAAATCATTTGGGCAGCCGAACAAGCGGAGCTCCACGCCGATGTGCAACGCTTCTACCTGGGGTACCACCAGCGCGTAGGCAATTCTGGTGCGCAGCTATCAGGCGGGCAGCGGCTCAAAGTTGCACTGGCGCGTCTGTTTCTGACGGATGCGAAAATTCTCATCCTCGACGAAGCGAGCAGCGCACTCGACGCACTCAGCGAAGAGCGCATCATGCGCAACCTCTACGCGCATTTTGCCGGGCGAACGATCATCGCCATTGCGCACCGGCTAACAACATTGCAGCACGTCGAACGCATCCTCGTTCTCGATCGGGGCGAGCTTGTCGAGGAAGGCTCCCACGAGGAGCTCCTCCGCCGACAAGGCCTCTACTACCAGTTCCTGCGAACCTACGTGGAAGTGTAAACGGCACAACCTGCTAGTGCCTCCACGCTCTCACCCGTAAACGCGAAAGGGCACCGGACGCCCCAGTGCCCCTTCTCTGTCACCTGCACCGTCCCGCGCTACCGCACCAGCTGCATCGCCTTGCTGGAAACAACGCGCCCATCGAGCACCAGACGGTACTCGTACCGGCCGCTGGCAAGCTGCTCCATCCGCACTACCACCTGACCCGAAACCCCGCGCTCACTGAGCACAAACCCCAACACCCGCCGACCAACAGCATCCTCAATGACCAGCTCAGCATTGCCCACACCCGATGGCACGTAGTACGGAATCACCGTCGTCCCGTCGTGCGGGTTGGGGATGTTATCGCCAAGCCAGGCGTCACCCCCTTGCATTGGCGCTTGGGGTGCAGCGTTATACCTTGCACTCAGTTGCTCGACGATAGCACGCAAGCGTTCAACCTCACTTCGAAGTTGCTCGACAGTAGCGGTTTGGCGCTCTCGTCGGAGTTGTTCGAGTTCTGTGCGGAGCGCTTCATTGCGGCGATGCTCCTCTTTGAATGCTTCCACAAGCAACGCCGTCAACCGACTGTACTCCATCCCAAGATACTCGCCCGTCGTCGCATCCCGATCAACAACCTCCGGCACTACCTCGGCTACCTCCTCCATCACAAACCCAATGTCCTGCGTCCCACCATACTCCGGCTTCCACCGGTACTGAACCCCCGTCAATCGCAGCGCCTTCTCCAACGCTCCCTCGATAGGACGTATGTCCTCCTTCCACGCTCGCGAAGAGTACGTCGCGTACCCCTGCGCGCGTATCCGCCCTACCGCAACGCTCGAGTTGTTCGGCAAGTCAATACGATAGGTCCCACCGCCACCTTGGAAGTCGAGCCGCTGATTTGTGGTAAACCGTGCTGCTTCAGTGTTGTTGGTTTTTATCACCAACGCTTGGTTATCCGTTGTACCGAGGAAGTTTGTCCCAGCGGTCGTACCGCTATTGCCCGTGAGTTTCCAGGCGGTCGGGTCTGTTTCTGAAGACGATGAAGGAGCGACCCACGAGAGGTTCCCGTTTGCGTCTGTGGTCAAGACACCACCCGCTGTAATGCTTGCCGGCAATGTGTAGACGATGTCTGCCGCCTGCGGCTGCGCACGAAATGCAGTGAAGTTTCTGCCGCTTCCGGATGGTTCGTAGAGTCGCAGCTGCGAGGCTTGATTGCGAACGTTGTACAGCCACAGGTCAACATCTACGAATGCGGCAATGTGTGCAGAATCGCTCAAATTCGTCTCAATGCCGATTTCTTGGCCGCTGTAACCAAAACTGTAGTCACCGAGTTTGAGCTGCGTCCCTCCTGGAATTGTTGCGTATAGACCTGCTGCGGTATTGTGCTGGCCACCTCCGACGACGCTTGCTGCGCCACTGGCAACATTGACGCTCCCACCAGCAACAGCGCTGTAATCACCGCTGGCTGTATTAGCCAGTCCTCCGAGAACACCACTGAAATCTCCCGACGCAACATTACCGTTGGAAAGATCGCCACCGCCGCCAACGATGCTTCCTACACCGGATGCTGCATTTCCGCGCCCGCCACCGATCGCCGCATAAATCCCACTTGCAGCATTCATCAGTCCACCGGAGACAGTGCTCGCGTAGCCAGTGGCGCCATTGAGCGCACCACCACCAACGGTGCTTTGATCGCCACTGGCGGTATTCTCTGCACCACCTGCGATGGTGCTGCTTTCGCCGCTGGCAGTATTGCTGGAGCCACCACCGATGACACTAAAATCTCCGCTGGCGACTTGTGAAGGATAGACCCGTCCGATTTGCAAGTCCACAGCATACATCCCCCGCGCATTCCCGCCACCGCGATGCATACTCCACCCTGCGGTCACCAGGTCCGGAACCTCAAAGCGGAACACTTCTTCACCCTTCACTTTGATCACGAGGGGCTTTGCATCGGTTGTCCCAAGAAAGTCGGTCGTGGGGTTTGTTCCGCTATTACCTGCTAAACGCCATGCAGTTGGATCAGTTTCGCCTGGAGCGCTCAGCGTGACTGTGCTCACGTTGGTGATGCGCCCCTGTGCATCCACCGTGATCTGAGGAACCTGGGTTGCACTCCCATAGGTCCCGGCTGTAACGCCAGTGTTAGTGAGTGCAAATGTTACATTGCCAGTGTTATCGAACGTACCGCCGCTCAGACCGGTCCCTGCAGTGATTCCGTACTGCAGCGCGCCACTAAACTGCGACGCAGTAACAGTGCCAGCAACGGTCAACCGCGTTGACGGTGAGGAAGTCCCAATCCCCACGTTGCCACTCGCGTCGAGGCGAATCCGCTCTGTCCCATTTGTCGAAAGAGCAAGCTGATTAGCCGCTGGGCTAAACATTCCTGTACTGGTGCTGTTTGTAAACCGAAATGCTGGCGAGCTAGCTGTGCCATCGGCACTCCGGTAGCTATCGGCACGAATGCTTCCATCAACGCGCAGTTTCCCATCGGCTGAGACATTGCCGATCACGACCGTCGTCGAGGCGGCACTTGCCAAGCGCGCCGAACCGGTGACATCAAGCGCGACGCTCGGCGAACTTGTCCCGATTCCCAGCCGCGCATTGGTGTTGTCCCAGAAAAGGTTCGCATTGCCGATCAAGGCTGTCCCGCTCCAAAACGCTACGTGCCCAACGCCAAACGTTCCCACCTGTGGGTCGTCCTCCAATGATGCCACCGAACTCCATTGGGGCGTTGTGCCAATCGTCGTCAGAACTTGTCCTGTGCTACCAGGGGCAAGCTTCCCAACAGCGATCGCTGCTGATGGGCTAATATCGCTGTCGGTAATCGTTCCATCGGCAATGTGGCTTGAGACCACCGAGCCATTCTTGAGCTGAATATTCAGCCCGTTATACGTACCACCGACCGTTGCAACTGAACCAGTGGCTGCTGCAAACTGCGTCGCCGAAGTCAGCAGCACGCCGCTTTCGTTGGGCAAGATCCAGCTTTGCGCTCCGGTAAGCGATGTAGAAGTCAAGATGCCGACGTTGACATCGCCCCACCGTATCGAACTGCCTGCCGGCATGCGGACAAATGCCCCAGTGTTTTCAATGCGGAGCGAATCTTTGACGATAGCACCATAGTTGATCAGACTTCCAACCTGTGCGGAGGCAAGCATCCCCGCTCCCATCCATGCAGCAAGAATCGAAACAACATGTTTCATGGGTGCACCAAACATTGTGGAACATCCGTGTGACAACTACCACTCTGAGTAGTTTGTTGTGCGTTCCTCCTCATATATCCTACGTCCAAAATACTGCATCAATGGTGCACGAACACGTTATGGAGGGATAACTTCCCCCATCTCGCGTGCTTGGTTCTGGTGTTGTTTGTGCTCCCATAAAAAATGCGGGGCACAGCATGCTGCGCCCCGCAACGGAAACGTGGTCGCTTGAGCGTTTACTTGACCAGTTGCATCTGCTTGCTGGCTACGACCCGACCGTCGAAGATGAGCCGGTACTCATACGTCCCCGACGCAAGGAGCGACATATCTAACGTTACGTTCGTCCACGTATCACGCGCGCTGAGCACTACGCTACGAACCAGATGCCCAGCCGCATCGCTGATAGCAAGCTCTGCGCTTCCAATGCCCGCAGGAACGTAGCATGGAATCGTCGTCGTCCCGTCGTGCGGGTTGGGAACGTTTTGTCCAAGCCAATCACCATCAACGCGGACAGTGATAGACGTCGCGCCACTCGTGATGCCCTGCTGCCGCGCAACCTGCTCGATAAGCTGGCGCAACTGGGCTACCTCCGCTCGTAACTCCTCATTGCGGCGATGCTCCTCTTTGAGCGCCTCGACAAGCAACGCCGTCAACCGACTGTACTCCATCCCAAGATACTCGCCCGTCGTCGCATCCCGATCAACAACCTCCGGCACTACCTCGGCTACCTCCTCCATCACAAACCCAATGTCCTGCGTCCCACCATACTCCGGCTTCCACCGGTACTGAACCCCCGTCAATCGCAGCGCCTTCTCCAACGCTCCCTCGATAGGACGTATGTCCTCCTTCCACGCTCGCGAAGAGTACGTCGCGTACCCCTGCGCACGGATCCGCCCTACCGCAACGCTCGAGTTGTTCGGCAAGTCAATACGATACGCTGGAGTAGCAGCACCAAGGTCGAGCACAGGGTTACCACTGACAGAGCCGATACGGAACGCTTCGGTATTGTTCCGGAGGAATACAACATCGTAATCGCTCGTGGTCCCCAGGGACAAGTCTGCAGTTGCACTATTGCCCCCGAGCGCCCAGAAACTACCGCTCAGCGTGCTCGCATTTGCCCATTGCGGTGAACCACCACTGGTGACAAGGATTTGACCATCACTGCCCGCTGCAAGCTTGCTCACCCCAATCGCTGCTGTGCTGCTGATGTCAGCGTCGGTGATCGTCCCGTCGGCAATCTTCGCACTCGTCACCGCATCATCGGCAAGCTTGGCCGTGGTCACCGCATCGTTGGCGATCGTCGTCGCTAGCGTCACGTTCCCCGTCCCATCAAACGTTACCGCCGGCGCCGTCACATCTCCTGACAGCGAAAAGTCGCGCGCTGTCTGCAATGCCGTCGCTGTCCCCGCATTCCCTGTGATCGAACCACTAATCGGATTGCTGAACGTCCACGTCCCCGTCACCGTCTCGTTCTGCGTCAAGTTCCCATAGCTCGGCTCCGCTGCCGTCCACACCGGATCGCTCTCGGTAAAGCTCACGCTCGTCCACGTCGGCACTCCACTAACCGTCGTCAACACTTGACCATCACTGCCCGCCGCAAGCTTGCTCACCCCAATCGCTGCTGTGCTGCTGATGTCAGCGTCGGTGATCGTCCCGTCGGCAATCTTCGCACTTGTTACCGCATCGTTGGCAATCGTCGGGTTCGGATACGTCCCCGTCAAATCTCCACCGGCTGCTCCCGTCGGCGGGAAGCTCGTCGGCGCTCCCGTGATCTTCGACCACGAAACATCGCTCACCTTCGCATCCGTCACCGCTCCGTCAGCAAGCTTGGCCGTGGTCACCGCATCGTTGGCGATCGTCGTCGCCAGCGTCACGTTCCCCGTCCCATCAAACGTTACCGCCGGCGCCGTCACATCTCCTGACAGCGAAAAGTCGCGCGCTGTCTGCAATGCCGTCGCTGTCCCCGCATTCCCTGTGATCGAACCACTAATCGGATTGCTGAACGTCCACGTCCCCGTCACCGTCTCGTTCTGCGTCAAGTTCCCATAGCTCGGCTCCGCTGCCGTCCACACCGGATCGCTCTCGGTAAAGCTCACGCTCGTCCACGTCGGCACTCCACTAACCGTCGTCAACACTTGACCATCACTGCCCGCCGCAAGCTTGCTCACCCCAATCGCTGCTGTGCTGCTGATGTCAGCGTCGGTGATCGTCCCGTCGGCAATCTTCGCACTTGTTACCGCATCGTTGGCAATCGTCGGGTTCGGATACGTCCCCGTCAAATCTCCACCGGCACTTCCTGTCGGCGGAAAACTCGTCGGCGCGCCCGTGATCTTCCCCCACGATACATCGCTCACCTTCGCATCCGTCACCGCACCGTCGGCAAGCTTGGCTGTCGTCACAGAACCATCGGCAATCTTCGAACTCGTCACCGCATCGTTGGCGATCGTCGGGTTCGGGTACGTCCCCGTCAAATCTCCACCGGCAGACCCCGTCGGTGGGAAACTCGTCGGTGCTCCCGTGATCTTCGACCACGAAACATCGCTCACCTTCGCATCCGTCACCGCACCGTCGGCAAGCTCGGCCGTACCGACCACGCCACTGCCAAGCTGCAAGTTGTTGTACGCGCCGCTGACGTCGCCGCTGAACGTTGTCGACGATGTGAGGATGATACCGCTTTCGTCGGGTAGTGTCCATGTACGAGAAACTGTCAAGCCAGGGCTTACCAGCATTCCAACCTTGTCATCACCCCAGCGGAGTGCCCCGTCCGATGGAAGGCGAATAAAAGAAGCCGCATTTTCCAGGCGCAGAGAATCTTTGATGATTGCGCCGTAGTTGATCAAGCTTCCGACCTGCGCGGAAGATGGGGTCGTAACGGTGAAGATAACCCCAAGAATGGCTGCACAGAAAAGCGACACATATTTCATCGCTGCACGGTTGAGATGTGAAACATACTAACTATGAGTGTGGCTGCTTCACATCAGAAGAAATAACCGTGCCCAAATATTCGTGCTTTGCGTAACTTATTGCTTTGCTACAGACTTGTCGAACGCCCCATCCTCTTTTGTAGGGCACACACACCACTCTGCATCCGCATCACTTGACCAATTGCATCTGTTTGGTGGCAACAACACGTCCATCGAAGAGCAAGCGGTACTCATACGTGCCCGAACTGAGCAAGCTCATATCGAGTGTCACTTGAGCCCATTGCTCACGTGCTACCAGCTCGACGGTGCGAACAGTCCGTCCCGTTGCATCGCCGACTTCGAGCTGGGCACGCCCAACGCCCGCAGGCACGTAGTACGGAATTACCGTTGTTCCATCGTGTGGGTTGGGGATGTTATCACCCAGCCAATTGCCATCAAGGCGGACATGCTGCGAGCTTGTCCCTGCGGTGGGCACTTGCACCATCGCCTGCAACTGTTCGACAGTTTGGCGGAGCTGTGCAATTTGCTGCTGTTGCTGTTGAATTGCAGCGATGAGAACCGGCACGAGCCGTGAGTAATCTATTGCCCAGTGTTGGCATTGTTTTGATGGTGGCCGGACTGCTTCAGGAACAAGGGGAAACACCTCCTGCGCCATCAGACCAATGTTCGGGATGCGCCTGCCATCGCAGAGAAGTTCCTCGAACTGCTTAGGAGAAAGCTGGAGGATTGTTTCCAGGCCATAGCCAAGTGGCTGGACTCCCGTTCGAGTACGGGAGTCCTCTTGTTGCCACCAGCCATTAGGAACGCGATCCTGTCCTACTGCACTCGCAACGAGCACTAAGGCGAAGCCGAGAATCTGTATCCATCGCCTCATCCCACCAGATGACATTGAGCGATTGCTGCCCATAGCGACATCGCTTATGGTTTGATGACAAGGTAGTTCCAATCGAGAGCACCGCCATCAACAGTTCCACCGCTGACATTGCGGATCTTGATCGTTACAGTGTCTGTTGCAGTCACCGCAGCACCTTGGAAGATCAAATCATCCTCGAATGTATCCGGTGGAGTTAGAAACACACGATCGCCTGGTTCAACTCCAGTGATTGTGACAGTGAGGGTCGCTGACGAATTTGCACCAATCAAGGGCGGATTAACCGAAACCGTCCCGTGCATAATTGCGTTCATGGGGTCTCCACTTGTGCCAACCTGGACTGTGCCATTTTCGAACAATGCTGCTGGCTGGGCCCCGTTGCTCACGACATGCAAGTATGCACCAAGCGACGAGGCGATACCAATCCCGACAAAGCCGTTCGGATCTATTGCGCCGAGTGGCGTTCCAGATTGGTCACGCCATTCGATAAGATTGGTACTTCCTTGGCTTTGTCCCGCTTGTACGACTACCTCGGTAGCACCCGTCCCATTGTTACCGCCAAGAACATGGAACTGAGTCGTTGGGGTGCCGCTGGCCTGATTTTGGATTTGCACAATGCCACTGCTGGTCACACGCATGCGCTCAAGGTTATTGGTGCGAACTACAAGTGGCTGCGCATCGCTTGTGCCGAGGAACTGCGACGAGGGATTCGTTCCTGCGTTGCCCGTCAAGGACCAGAAGGTGCCTGTGCTGCTAATCCAGCTCAAATTCCCTGAAGCATCCGTCTGCAAGAGCCCTCCACCAGCGGGAATACTTGCCGGAAGAGTATAGACGATATCAGCGCTTTGCGCCTGCGCTTGGAATGCAGTGTAGTTGATCCCAGAACCCGAGGGCTCGTAGAGCCGCAATTGCGATGCCTGGTTGCGCACGTTGTAGAGCCACAGGTCAACATCCACAAAGGCAGCAATCTGACTGGAGCCGCTCAAATCGGTCGTTGTCCCGGACGTCTGCCCACTGAAGCCAAAGCTGCGGTCACCCACCTTCATGTTGAACCCGCCAGGGATAGCCGAATACTGTCCTTGCGCGACATTGCCTTGCCCACCGGCGACAGTGCTGTAGCTGCCGTTTGCTTGATTGCTCTGCCCGCCACCGACGAAGCTCTGCGCACCACTTGCACTATTGCTTATCCCAGCAACTACCGCTGCATACTGCTGCGAAGCGGTGTTGTTATCGCCTGCGCCGACAAAGCTCTGCACACCGCTTGCTGTGTTATTAGTCCCGCCAACGATGACTGCGGCACTTCCGCTGGCAACTTGACTTGCACTACTCCGGCTGATTTGGAGATCAATCGCATTTGTACCGCGTGTATTGCCACCATTGTCCCGCTGGATGCTGCCGTTGGTGTTGAATTGAAGCGTCTGCGTACCACCTGCACGGACTACGAATGGTTGCGCCGAACTTGTGCCGATCCACTCCGTCGCTGGATTGGTAATCGCATTACCGCCAAGCATCCACGCGTAGGTAGAAATCAAACCACTGGCCGCACGACGCTCAAGGTTATTGGGATTCCACACGACCACGTCGGTTGCCGTCGAACTGCTTGGGATATTGGGTACCGAGACTGTTGCAGCATTAATGGTAACCTGATCGCCTCCTGCATCACCGAGCGTGGCGTTACCATTGATCGTCAAGTTACCACCGGCAGACAGATCCCCTGTCGTGCTGGTATTTCCGGTAATCGTGGCACCCCCGCTGGAGACAGTCAAACCGGTACCAATAGTTGCGCTCCCAGTAACACTCAAATTCCCACCAACCGAGGCATCGCTTGTGATTGTTGCCACACCAGCGACATGCAGCGTCGTTGAGGGTGTGTTCGTTCCAATCCCAAGCCGCGTGTTTACATCATCCCAGAACAAGTTCGCATTGTTCTGACTCAACGCTCCACCTGTGCCAGCAAAGACAACCGAACCCGGCATCAGACTCGTCACCGTCGCATTCTGCGAGGTGACCGTCCCACTGAACCAACCATCCTTCCACCGCAAACTGCTGCTGCCAAGATCGTAGCTCGCATCAGCAGAAGGATGAATGTTCGAATTCACACGGGCTGTAAATGTCACGTTGTCGCTCGTGGCATCCCCAAGCGTCGTATTCCCGTTGACCGTCACATTCCCCCCAACAGAGGCATTGCTCGAAATCGTTGCCGTGCCAACAACATGCAGAGTCGCCGCCGGCGCAGCCGTCCCAATCCCAAGCCGCGTGTTGGTGTTGTCCCAGAAAAAGTTTGCATTGTTCTGGCTCAACGCCCCGCCGGTGCCCGCAAACACCACCGACCCCGGCGAGAGACTCGTTACCGTGGCATTCTGCGAGGTGACCGTCCCGCTGAACCAGCCATCCTTCCACCGCAAACTGCTGCTGCCAAGATCGTAGCTCGCATCGGTAGCAGGATCAATGTTCGAATTCACACGGGCTGTAAATGTCACGTTGTCGCTCGGAGCATCGCCAAGTGTAGTGTTACCTTGCACGGTCAAATTTCCTCCGACACCGACATCACTGCTGACACCCAGTGTCCCCGTCACCGTGCTATTGCCCGTGATTGCTGCCCCTCCCGTAGTTACTGTCAGTTGCCCGTCGAATCGGCCGGTACCTGCAACGTGTAACCTTGCCGTCGGTGCGTTCGTCCCAATCCCCAGCCGCGTGTTGGTGTTGTCCCAGAAAAAGTTCGCATTGTTCTGGCTGAGCGCACCACCGCTGCCCGCAAACACCACCGACCCCGGCGTTAGACTCGTCACCGTCGCATTCTGCGACGTCACCGTTCCGCTGAACCAGCCATCCTTCCATCGCAGCGAGCTGCTGCCAAGATCGTAGCTCGCATCAGCAGAAGGATGAATGTTCGAATTCACACGGGCTGTAAATGTCACGTTGTCGCTCGTGGCATCCCCAAGCGTCGTATTCCCGTTGACCGTCACATTCCCCCCAACAGAGGCATTGCTCGAAATCGTTGCCGTGCCAACAACATGCAGAGTCGCCGCCGGCGCAGCCGTCCCAATCCCAAGCCGCGTGTTGGTGTTGTCCCAGAAAAAGTTTGCATTGTTCTGGCTCAACGCCCCGCCGGTGCCCGCAAACACCACCGACCCCGGCGAGAGACTCGTTACCGTGGCATTCTGCGAGGTGACCGTCCCGCTGAACCAGCCATCCTTCCACCGCAAACTGCTGCTGCCAAGATCGTAGCTCGCATCGGTAGCAGGATCAATGTTCGAATTCACACGGGCTGTAAATGTCACGTTGTCGCTCGGAGCATCGCCAAGTGTAGTGTTACCTTGCACGGTCAAATTTCCTCCGACACCGACATCACTGCTGACACCCAGTGTCCCCGTCACCGTGCTATTGCCCGTGATTGCTGCCCCTCCCGTAGTTACTGTCAGTTGCCCGTCGAATCGGCCGGTACCTGCAACGTGTAACCTTGCCGTCGGTGCGTTCGTCCCAATCCCCAGCCGCGTGTTGGTGTTGTCCCAGAAAAAGTTCGCATTGTTTTCGCTCAGGGCACCACCACTGCCAACGAACAGGACAGATCCCGAGGTAAAGCCGTCGAGTGTCAATCCGCCGGCTGTTACCGTACCTGCGAACCACCCATTCCGCCAACGAAGGCTTGTAATGCCAAGATCGTAGGTATTTGTTGTAGTGGGAATCAGGTCCGACGCAACTTGTGCATTGACTGTAAGCTGATTGCTCGACGATGTCCCAAGCGTTGCATCGCCGTTGACGCTGAGGTTTCCGGTCATCCGTGCACTGCCATTGACATCAAGGGTAGCACTTGGCGAGGATGTTCCAATCCCGACAAACCCACTGCTGGAAACGCGAAGCCGTTCTGTGTTGTTGGTGCGAACGACTAGGTCGACTGCATCGGTTGTGCCAAGGAAATTAGTTGCTGGATTTGTGCTTCCATTCCCGGTCAAGCTCCAGCCGAGCGAGCCAGACAAACTGGTTGCGGTGCGGATTTTCATCACACCATTGGCATCCACAACCAGGATATTATCGATCGTGTTATCGGTACTCAATCCCTGAACTCGAACAGGATCACTCGAGCCCACGATGTGCAGAAGATTCGATGGGCTGGTGGTGCCAATCCCAACGTTCCCACTGCTGGTAATCCGCAGCCGTTCGGTATTGCTGGTCCGTATCACCAGTGGCTGCGCATTCGTGGTGCCCAAAAAATGCGTACCGCTAATAGCATTCCCCGTCAACGCCCATGCATCGGTTGATACCGGCGAAGGGTCCCACTGCGATCCATTCCACCGAAGATATTCGCCAGTAGCTGCTCCCATCTGGTTGAGTTTCGGCGCGGTCACGGCCCTAGGCGCTAACTTGTCGGTCGTCACCGCAGAACTGGCAATCTTGAGTGTAGTCACCTTGCTGTTGCCAATGTAGGGGCGCGGATAGGTCCCCATCAAGTCACCGCCGGCTGGACCGCTTGGAGTGGTCTGCACAGTGACCCCTTTGAGGGCATCAGGCGTCAAGCCCTTTGCCACATCGGCCACCGCCGCGCTCTCCGAGCGCAACGCATACGGCACCGCCGTCAACATCGTCCGCGGCCGAAGCTCCTCCGAACCGTTCACGCTGATCCCAACGTAATAAACACGGTCGAACGTCAGCCGCCACGGTAACGGCTCGACCGTCCCAATGAGCACATTGACCACACCGCGCACCGCCTCAACACGCTGCTCCTCCACGTAGATCGGCTCGGTCGCATCCACACGGTCGTAGAGCCGTATCGTCAACTGATATTCTCCATCCGGCAGAATCCGACCCTGGCTATCGGTCAGAATGCCCTGGTACGACAGCACCCGCGGCACCTGCGCCGACGCTACTGCTGCAACAACCAATCCCAAAATAAACGCAAACCAACGCATGGGAACTCCGAAAGAGTGACACAGAAGGAAATTACTTTGCTACCATCATCGGAAGGAACATCTCCTGCCCCTGGCACCGCAGCTGCACCAGGTAGAGACCACTTGCAAGCCCGCTACAGTCAACCACCGCTGCCTGCCCACGTGCGCTCGGGACAAGCTCTAACTCCGCCAACCGCTGCCCCTGCAACGTCAAGAGCGTTGCCTCCGCCTGTCCGCTGCACCCAAGCTCCACCGTCGCACTCACCGCAGCAGGCTGCGGCGTTACCCGCGCCACAAACGGCTCCGAACGCTCGATGCTGAGCACGCCCGAACTAAGCCGATACCAGAACCCGTGCAACGCTGCGTGCGAAGTACTAGCCGAAATGCCAACGATCGGCTGACCAATCGTCCCCTGCACTGCAACCGTACCGTTCGTGGAGCGAACCGCTCCGCTACTGACCACGCTCCGCTCGAGCGTCTGCGCCTGCAGCACACCTGCTGCCATCACAAGCACGAGGGCACACACCTTCATCGCAACCTCCGGGAAAATCAAAGAGAACACCTTCACCTCAGCAGCAAATGCTATGCCGCATAAACCAAGAGTACACAGCAAAAAGGCTGTCACTCTTGATGGAGCATGTTGCATGTCGCTACCGATACAGTGCAAATATACGATGCAGTCTCATTGCATGGAAATTTCTTCTGTCAAGTTCGCGGGTTACTGCATTGTGCATTCACAACAACTCCCACCAACGGAGCGCACCTGCACAGGATCACCATGCGCAGACCGTTTCAATTCAACCGCCGAGCAAACGTCTTCAGCATCCCTTGTGTTATTGCGCAATACCGTGCTTATCGCGGTATTCTGTATGGTCCATTTGCTCAAGAGTACGTGCATGCGGTGGTTTTTTCTCCTTGCGTTTTCTGTTCTCCCTGCCCTGGCACAATTGCAGCTTCGCGTTATTTCATCAGTGGACTCAACACAGTATCCATGGCTTTCAATCATTGCTGAAAGCAGGCTCGATGGCGTTCCCATTGCACTCAGCGAGAGCTCGGTCGTTCTTGCTTCGTCGCGCTTTAGCATCCGCCCCCAGCGAGTCGAGACGCTCGATCAAGCACGCGGAAGAACTCGCATTACCTGGCTTGCAGATCCTCGGCTGGCCACAGAGAACTTCGTGCACATTTTCGCATGGCGCGGTGAGCAGCTTGCACGTGATAGCGTCCGCCTCCCGCGGCTTCCCGTCCTTCGGATTGTCACGCAACAGAACACGCCGCTGGAAGAACTCTCAATCCGAGCTGCACCAGGTATCGAAACGACGGAGCGATTCTACCTACAGCTTTTTACCGGACGCTCGAGCACCGATGGTACCCGTGAACTTCCCATCCGAGTTGACTCCATCGTTTCGAGCATTCCGTTTGTACAGGTAGAGTGGGTCGGTTGGGCTGGAGGCTCCCGGACCCTACCATCAACGGTCTACTCGCCTCTCCTCTACCTGGTCCGGCTGCATTGCACTCCGCCAGATACAACCTACCACAGCGGTACGATCACGATCTACTACGACAGCACCCTCTCGTTTGCAATCCCAATTTCCGTCAACCGATTTCCTCTTCCAGCCACTCAGCAGCTCCGCTTTAGCTGGCCAAGCGGCGGTGAACTTCTCGCGCCTTGCCAGTCCGTAACACTTCGATGGAGCGGGATGGCACTCGATGCACGCGTTGCCGTTGACTACTCGCTCGATAGTGGCACAACATGGGAGCCGATCACAATCACAGCAGATAGCACCGCAACCTGGACCGTCCCGAACGCACCAACGCGCGGCTTGCGCTTTCGGCTGCGGCAACTCGATAGTCAACCACGCACGTATCAGCTCGACGACCAAAACACAGCGGCCGTCGGGCGCATCACATTCCGAAGCGACGGCAAACGCTTGCTTGCGCTCCATGCAGCCAATGGCGAACTTGTCGAGTGGGACGTAGAATCCCGCCAAGTCACCTGGCGAGCGCTTCCGCCGGACGTTGGGCAAGTGCAACCAGTGTGGGTTGCATACCTGGACTCCACGCGCGCCATTGCTGTGTACAACGCCTCCGCCCGTGGATATGCCGCACTCTTCCGCATCGGCACGCCAGCGCCACTCTGGAACGGAGAAATCTTCCCGACAACTATCGGGCAAGCCGCACTCGATACCGCACACTCTACGCTCGCAGTGATTGCCAGCATTTCTCCTGCTCTCCGGCTGCTGGAGATTTCCGATGCAACGATCGCTTCTGCGCGCATTGTTCCATTGCCAATCCCTGCAACGGCGCTCACAATCACCGGCTCTGAAGCACTCGTCGCACTGCTCGACGGTCGCATCATTCGCTACCAAACGCCCGAGTGGACTCCAAGGGGTGAGTACTCCCTTCCCTTCCTGCCGCGAGTTGCGCTCATGCGCGCGCTCCCCGACGGCAAGCGACTTGCAATCGGCTGCACTGTTTCGCAGCCATCGGTGGTGCAGGGGATAAGTGCCCCCGTGTTCGTCCTCGATCGCCCGACTGCACAGCTCATCCGCAGCAATCGGCAAGCAGCCTCAACCCCCGTTGCAGTAACAGCAAGCAGCAACGGACGGTACCTCGTCTTCGGCTTCCGTGGACAGCCGCAATCGCCGCTATGGGACTTGGCAGTGGACATGATCACCGGCCAAGTCTCGACCCACCAGGGCGCACTGGCAGACATCGCGTTCTCGCCAGACCAGCGCATGGTGGCCTCGTCATCGGTAACACCACCACTGGAACTGGTTCTCCGGTCATTCCTTTTTCCCGAAACTGCCCTCAGCCCGCCAGTTCGAATCGGTGCACTCGCCCTCGCAACCGACACGCTCGACTTCGCACCGATCTATGCATACGCCGGACTTGATACGACATTCCGCGCTCGGCTCTGCAATCGAGGAGACGTACCGATTCCGCTCAGCGAGCGCTGGGCGGAAGGTGAACCAACGTTCCAACTGCTCGACCTCCCCGGCCCTGATACGCTCCAGCCTGGGGAATGCCGTGACGTCACACTGCGCTTTGCCCCAGGACGGGCGGGGTACTACAGCGGTGCGCTGGTAATCCGCCACTGCGATCAACTGCTGCGACTGCCGCTTCGCGGTCGCGCCCTCGAGCGCAGCGTCACTTTTCCTGACACCATCGTGGTGGGAACTGCGTGTGTTGGCCACCCAGTGCGAGGTCAATTCATCGTGCTCACCAACGAAGACCCTGCGCCACTCCCGATTGGTGGGGCGACGATCTACGACGGGCTGCGCTCGCCGTTTCGCCTGGTCGCACCGCCACACGACACGGTCATCGGCGGCAAAAGTGCGCTGGTGCTCACCATCGAGTTTTCGCCAACCCAGAGCGGTCAAGCCAACGGTACGCTCTACGTGAACTACGGCTGGCGCGATTACACCGCAACGATTACGCTCAGCGGGAGCAGCGTTGGGAGCACGGTAGAGCCGCACGTGCAGCCGCTGCCATTTGTTCCCCAGCAGCCTCTCCGCTCACTCCGACTCCGCAACCGAGAAGGGAGCACGCTTACCATCACCAGTGCTCGCGTTGAACCTGCTGGTGGATTTCGCGTCATCGGGAATTTCCCCCTTGCAATCCCTCCGCACGATTCCGTAGCAGTCGAGATTGAATGGCTCCAGCCCGATTCCTCCAGCGCAGAGCTGGTGCTCCAGGTCGAACCCTGCTCGAGCATACTGCGAATCCCGCTGGTGCGATTCCAAGCGCGCGCCGAACTTCGCATCCCCACTGTTCGCGCAGACGTTCATGGGCGAGCACGCGTCCCCATCCTCGCTCGCATTGCCGCCAACGCCGACTACGGCGACCGGCTACCGTGCACGCTCCGCATTGCCATGCACCCGCGCCTGCTGATGCCCGACACTGCTTGGTCACCTGGTGGAACAGCGAAGCTTCTCAGCCGTGAGCGCACCGATGATCGCCGCATTGCGACGATTGCCATCGAACGCGCGCTCGCTCTCTTCCGGGAGGATACACTCGCTGTGCTGGAGGGAGCAGCCGCACTCGGCGAGCAAGATACGTCCCACCTCGATTTTGCCGACGCACCGTACTGGGGAACAGCGGTTGCAATTGCGACCACCCGCGGCATTCTGGAGCTGGAAGGATTCTGCGGCGATCGGCGCACCATCGAAGAGCAATCGCTGCGCATGACAATTGTCCCAACACCGACGAGCGGAACTACGATCACCATTGCGATCGAATCATCATCCCAGCTCCAGGGTGAACTGGCGATTTACTCCGCGCGTGGGGAAGAACGATACCAAACACCTGTCCGGCTTGACAGAGGGAAGCAGGACGTTCCAATCTCGATCGCTGATCTGGAGACAGGCATCTACGCCGTCGTGCTCACCGCTGATGGGTACGCTGCACGTGCAACACTGGTGGTTGTGCGATGAAAGCAGTTCGGCTTGTAGCTCTTCTCCTCTGGGCGTGGCTTGCTCTCTGCCCGTCACGAGCTGCTTCCAATGACCAAGGCCAGTTCCTCATCGGTGTAGCCGCAAGTGGCGGTGTCAATCTCCACGATGCATCGTTCGGCAGTTTCCCTGGTGTGCAAAGCTGCTGCTCGAGTTTTGGTACGCAGTGGACCCCGACGGTTGGAATCGCCGGGATTGTTGAGCACGATGGCCATGGTCTTGCCTCGGTCCCAATTGCGCTGCAGCTCCGCATGGGCATCACCCAGCTTGGTGGAACGCTTACGCGCGATGATTTCATCGGCAATGTCATCGTGGGAGATAGCCTCGTGCGTGGCATAAGCCGCCATCAACTGGAAGCAACACTCTGGGCAGTCTCAGCAGAGCCGCTGCTTCGATTTCTCCTTCCCACGCACCCAGCGTTCAGCTTCGATGTCGGCGCACGGTTCGATTGGATCGCGGTTGCACGCTTTGCTCAGCAAGAGCAACTGACCAATCCTGCAGCCGGTGTGTACTTCGAAACGCGGACCCGGACACGCAACGCTGCAAGCGGCTCGATCCCAACGGGAGCATCATTCGGCGCAGCCCTCAGCGCAGGAATGGGCTATAGCATTCCGCTCAACCCGCGCTGGACGCTCCGCCCTGAACTGCGTGGATACCTGGGGATCACCCGTCTTGCGGATGTCCCGTGGCACGTCCATCGCATAACTGTCGGGATTGCGATTCTCCATCGCACTGAGAGTATCCAGCCCACGGTTGCGCCCCCAGCGCCGAGCATTGCATCGCCACCACCGCCCTTGGCATTCGATATCGAAACGCGCGTGCTTGGGATCCACCGCACCAGTGGCGATACCTCGATCGTTGAACTTCCCGCACGTCGGATTGCGCGACATTCGATCGTCGTGCCGGTTGTGTTTTTTGCACCGCAGAGCGCTACGCTCGATTCTGCCGCGGAGCAACAACTTGCTGCACTTGCTCGCGCAGCTCAGAACAGCGCTCAGCTGATTCACCTTGCGCCGAGCATTGCGCCGGATGAGCCAGATTCCCTCCGCCTGCTTCGCTTCCGTGCGGTTGCCGAGCGCCTTCGCGCGCTCGGGGTCCGCGTCGCTCCCTCTCCGATCGGAGCACCCCAGGCTGCACATGCTCCCCTGGCGATCACTGATGAACTGCGAGCAGTCTGGATCAAGTCGTCCGATCCGCTCGTTCTGCGTGAATCGTTCGTCGTACCGACGAGTCAGCTTTCGGTGGAAGTTGTGCTCCTTCCCGAAGTGCACTCGAGCGCTGGGCCAGTGCGTTTCGACCTGACCGTTGCACAGGATGGACGTCAAACCATGCACACAGAGAGCGCACCGGCAGTAATGCGTTTTGAGCTTTCGCCAGCGCAGCTACTTGCCGGCACCCCAACGGCATATCGCTGGACGGTCGTTGCCATGGACACTGCTGGTCAAACCCAGCAGCGAAGCGGATACGGGATTGTGCGCCCAGAGTTCATCGAACGGGATACTGCACTTGAGGAGCTCGACTTTGGCGGCGCCTTGCTCCTTGGCCGCTGCGCGTTCGACGCAACGACGTTCGAGGAGTTCGACACCACGCTCGCAGCATTTGTCCGTCGCGCTGCTCGCGCAGGGAAAACGGTCGTGCTCATCGGCAGCACTGATGCCATCGGGAGCGATAGCTACAATCGCGCGCTCGCCCGGCGACGAGCGGAAGCAGCACTTGAGCGCCTTGGACTTTCTCCACAAGCTGTGCAGATCGAAGTACAAATCGGCGGACCGCACGAGCGGACACTCTACCAGCGTGTCGCACGTCGGGGTGTCTTCGTCCGAATCGAGGAGCGTTAGAGCCAACGACCGTACGAGTTAAGCCACGCGACAGCCTCTCGGTAGGCAGGATACAATGCTTCGAGTTTCCGCCAGAAGCGTGGCCCGTGGTTCGGGATCTTCGTATGGACAAGCTCGTGCAGGATCAAATAGTCCATCACGCTCGGAGGAACTTTTGCAATTCGCCAATCGAAGGTAATCACCCCCTCTGGGGAGCAATACCCCCACGCACTGGTGTAGTCCCGGATTTCAATGCGTGTGAACGTAAACCCATAGCGTCGCGCCAATTGCCGCGCACGTCGGCGGACAAGGCGTTCTGCTTCCCACACGTACCACTGCTGTTGCACCGAGGGAGCAAGGAGATTCACACCACTTGCGATAACGCAGCGATGCGGGTAGAGCAGTACACTCGCACCTAACCGCGGTCGCAAGACGAAGCGATAGGGTCTGCCGCGATAGAGCATCTGTCCAGGTGCCAGACCAATCCGCTCCATCCCGCGATACCGCGCACGTTGCCGCTCGATCCACTCCCGGTGACGCTCGATGAGCCGCTGGAGCGTCCGCAATGCATAGCGCGGTGATGCAACGACAACCACCTGCCCATTCGGATGGACCTTGATCCAGACGCGCCGGACAGCCCGACGCTCGATAGAGATGCGCATTGCGACTACTTCGTGGTTTGACGTTCCCCTCCCCCTTGCTGCACGTAGCAAAATTACTCGCCGCCACCCCGCCGTCGCAGCGCGTTTCGGCTACAAATCTTCCGCACGCTCAGCGAAAGCGGTACATGATTCCGATTGTCGCTGTCGAAGCACCGAACGCCAAGCGAAGATGTCCGGCAAGCTGCGGGGTGAAGAAGTACCAGGCACCGATGCCACCAACCAGAATCACTTCGTTGTTCGAGCGCGTATCAACCACTCCGTACCCCAAATCAGAGGAAACGGTGTACACCCGATAGGCTAATCCCCCCATGATGTACGGGTCCAGTTGGGGCATATCCTCGATACTTGGGGAAAGGTGATAGATTCCCGCCAGCGAAATCGGGACGTAGGTCGTCGTCTGGGTACTTGAAATGTTGCCTTGCGTGACAACTTTACTAAAGCGCGAGTAGTCAATCGAAACGCCGATGTTGACAATACCCGGACCGGCTTCGCCGAGATCGGTGAGCGTGTATTCACCATCGAGCGCAACATCGAACGCACTCTCTTTTGCACCGATGCCAATCCGAATGCCACCGAAGATGCTGCCTTTCGGCAGGTAGTTTTGCGCGCGAGCTGCTGCTGCAGCGATGAGCGCAACTGCAAGGTATGCAACAACGTGCTTCATTGCTTCTCTCCAGAGTTAGTGTGTAGCTACTCCAGCATCGGTGCGCTGAGGGATAAGCCCCAGCTCGCGCCCCGCTCTTTCGAATGCTTCGATGATTGCGTCGAGATGGACGCGCTCGTGCGTTGCCATGTAGCTGGTACGCATCATGCTCATGTTCGGCGGAACGCCAGGCGGAATGAATGCATTGACGAAGACGCCGCCATCGTAGAGCCTGCGCCAGAGCACGAGTGCTGTTTCGACATCACCGACGATTACCGGGACAATTGCCGTCGGGGAGTGATAGACGTTGAAGCCAAGCTCCGATAGCCCTCTGCGCATGTAGTCAGCGTTTGCAATCAGGCGGCTGACCAGCTCTGGATGCCGCTCGAGGATCTCGAGCGCAGCAAGCGCGGCAGCTACCGACGCCGGTGTCGGCGACGCACTGAAGATCAGTGCCGGTGAGTGATGCTTTAGGTAGTTGATCACCCGCTCAGGACCTGCGATAAATCCTCCGAGCGAGGCAAAGGTTTTTGAGAACGTGCCCATCGTCAGATCTGTTTCGGCAGTCAACCCGAAGTGGCTTGCCGTCCCGCGGCCGCCACGGCCGATTACCCCGACGGCATGGGCATCGTCCACCAGCACGCGTGCGCCGTAGCGGTGAGCAACCTCCACCAAGCGCGGAAGGTCAACGATTTCTCCCGTGACGGAGAACACACCATCGGTAACGACCAGCTTCCCTGCATCGGCTGGAATGCGCTGGAGCACCTTCTCCAGATCGTCCATATCGTTGTGCTTGTAGCGCACAAATTCTGCAAAGCCCCCTTTGGCGAGCATGCATGCATTGATAATCGAGGCGTGATTTTCCTTGTCGCTGATGACGTAATCGCCTTTCCCAACCAGTGCACTGATTGAGCCGAGTGCAGTTTGGTAGCCGGTCGAAAACAGTAGCACTGCCTCGTAGCCCAAGAATTCTGCCAGCCGGCGTTCCAGCTCGAGGTGAAGGTCAATTGTCCCTGTCAGGTACCGGGAGCCAGAGCAGCCAGTACCGTAGCGTTCGATCGCTCGGATGGCTGCCTCCTTGACCGCCGGATGCGCCGTCAGGCCAAGGTAGTTATTCGAGCCAGCCATGATAACCTTCCGCCCCTCGATCTGAACGACAGGCCCTTCGTTGTCCTCGATCGGGCGGAAGTAGGGGTAGAGCCCCTTGGCCTTTACCTCGTCGGCGCGCGTAAAGTCGTAGCACTTTTGGAACAGGTCCATACAAACTCCGTTGGATACTATGCACACTGCGTGCGGTGGTTCTTTTCAGCGCAAATATCGGAAACTCACGCACCAATGCCAGCCCCGTCGTGCTTCCGCACGTAGATGTCCTCACCCTCCGGACACGTTCCATTCCACGGGAGTCGTTCGCAGCGATTCCCCGCCGCATCAACGTACCGAGGGGAACGATGTGCTCCCTGCCAGAGACATCGGGTACACCGTAACACCGTATATTTGCCGACCGACCGGTCAGTCGTACTACGAGAGTCACGCACCGATGCCTCGTCGCCCGCAATCGGAAGCAGCATGGGCTGCCAAACGGCAGCATATCATCACTGCCGCCATTGGTGAGTTCGCTCGACGTGGTTTCCACGCAACGAAAATGGAACACATCGCCGACGCCGCTGGCATCGGCAAAGGAACGATCTACGAGTACTTCGCCACGAAAGACGAACTCTTCCTGGCAGTCTACGATTACTGGATGGATACCTACGAAGCTGCCATGCAGCGTGCTGCCGAGGAGCATCGCGGTGATCCGCTCGCCACTGCCGATGCTCTCATCGAAACAGCAATCGCCTTCTACCGAGAGCACGCTGCGTACGCACCGATCCTGCTCGAGTTCTGGGCGCACGCGCTCCGGAGCGACGACCCCCACTTCCTCGAGCGAATCCACCAGATGAAGCAGACGCTCGGCGCAATCGGCGCACGTGTCGCCAGCGAGCTCATCGCAAGCGGTGCCTTCCGGGACGTTGATACCAGCTCTTTCGCTCAGTTGGAGCTGGGTATCTCCGACGGGATCTTCCTTCACTGGGTCCTCGACGGGCAGCAATACGATCTCCACGATGCCTACCGCTTCCGCCAAGCAGTGATCGGGGCGGGGCTGATGCGTCCAATGCTCCGCCGCATGCTCGCCAGCAAGATCTCCAAGCGACTGACCAGCGGCTTCCTCAACCCGAACCCCGACGGGCTGCGCTCGAGGCGCAAGCGCTAATTGTTTCACCATTGCTCGATTCGTATGCGCATTCTGACCGCGTGCTTTATCAGTAGCATGCTCTGCCTTTCAACACTTGGCACCGCACAAACGCTCCTGGGAACCGTCCGCACACCCGACGGCGATCCCGCAGCGGGAGCAGTCGTCACGATCGAACAGCTCCACAAACGCACACTCGTGCGCTCCGACGGTAGCTATCGCCTGCCGGATCTTCCGCCGGGTACCTATACACTCACCATCGGCGGCATTGGGTACCAGCAGCGTCGCGTGCAGCTTCTGATCCCCCCTGGCCAGACAACCATTGAACGAACCGATACGGTCGCAATCGAAGCTCGCACGATGAATGAAGTTGTCATCTACGGTGCCTCTCGGCGGCTGGAAAAACTTACCGACGCACCCGCAGCAGTTTCGATTGTTCTCCCCCAAGACCTTGAGCGCGCAACGACACATGGACAACTTCCCAAGGCGCTCGAACACATCCAAGGTGTCGATGTCGTTCAGTCCGGCATGAACGACTTCAACGTCAACACCCGTGGCTTCAACACCTCGATCAACCGTCGCGTCCTGGTGCTCATTGACGGGCGCGATCCTTCGACGCCACTGCTGAACTTGCTCGAATGGAACTCACTCCAGCAGCAGATGAGCGACATTCGCTCCATCGAGGTCATCCGCGGGCCAGGCTCGGCGCTCTACGGCGCAAATGCCTATAACGGCGTCATTGCAATCACAACCTACGCCCCACGCGAAGTACTCGGCAGCTATGCAAGCGTTACCGGCGGCCAGTACAACACGCTCCGCGCCAGCATCCGCCACGCAGGCGCGATCGAGCGCTGGGCGTACAAAATCACCGCAGCTGCATCGTTCCAGGATCAAGCGTGGGTGCACTCCCGCGATACAACCGCTGGCGGCTGGCTGGAATACCCCGGGCTGGCACGCGACGTCACCGGACAACTCGTCGGCGGACGGCGCATCACGAGCATTGACTCGCTCATCAATGCACACCGAAGAGCCTACCTCTACAGCTTCACCGGACGGGCAGATTATGACCTTGGCACCGACGAGCGCCTTACCGCCGATCTTGGTTACTCACGGTACGGCAATGAGTACTTCGTCAATCAAACCGGACGCATCCTCATTCCCAACGTGGAAAAACCCTACGCACGTGTTGCCTACAACAGCCCGCGCTGGAACGTCCAGGGATACTGGACAAGACGGGTGACTCCAGAACCGCAAATTGTGCTCAATGCTGCGGCAACCTCGGCGGAAAAATCCGACGTCGTCGTGCTCGATGCACAGTGGAACGACACCTTCCTCGGCGATCGCTTGCGGCTGATCGTTGGAGCACAACATAGCTACGAACACGTCCGAACAGCAGTGGCCGGTGCGCTGGCAATCATTGATCCAAGTGAGCTGCACAACAACTTCTCCGGCTTCTACAGCCAAGCCGAATATGCTCTCGTTTCCTCGCTACGGCTCGTCGGTGCATTACGGGTGGATCGTTCCACGTTTTTCGAAACGCAGCTTTCGCCGAAAGGTGGCATCGTCTGGGCGCCGACGGTCGAGCACACCTTCCGACTGACGGTCAATCGTTCGTTTTTGCGGCCGAGCTATCCCGACCTGTACCGTCGCTCGCCCGCAGGTGCACCAATACCCTTTGCACGCATTGACTCGCTCATTAGCGCTGAAACGGGTGTTCCGCGGCTCGGCGTCAGCTCGCTGCCGCAGTGGAATCTCGGCAATCCAACCGTTGGTGTCGAATCGGCAGTCTCCTACGAATTCGGCTATAAAGGCGTCATTGGACGCTCGCTCTACATCACGCTCGATGCCTACATCAACCAACGGCGAAACTTTATCAGCGTCCCCCTGGGCGGGCTTGCACCGAACGTCTATCGTCCAGTCCGCTACGGCAACCCTCGCGCAGATTCAATCCTACGGGCGGAACTGAACAAACTCAACCCCACCTACTTCGATCGGCTCGCCTACGACCGCGACGGCACCCCCGCACTCATCATCACACCAACGAACATTGCCGAAGTCATCGAACGGGGCCTGGAGCTGGGCATCAGTTACTACGTGAGCAATCAGCTGACCGTCACCGCTAATGCTGCATGGCTGGGATTCCGCGTTGTCGAAAACAACCTCACTGCTCAGAAAATCGTTCCGAACACCTCGCCACGCCGGTACAACATCGGGCTCTCCTACACCGAACCGCGCCGCTTCGATGCAAGCATCATGCTCCGCTATTCCGATGGGTTCCCGTGGGTGGCAGGGCTGTTCGAAGGATACGTGCCCGCCTATGCGGTCGTAAATCTCAACGCAGGCTACTACCTGAGCGACGACCTCCGCCTTTCGCTCAACATCTTCAACCTCCTCGACCGGGCACACTACGAAATTTTCGGTGGCACAATTCTTCGCCGCTACGCAACAGCAGCGCTTTCCTACGAGCTGCGGTAGAGCATCAAATCGTTTGGACCTGCGATCACGCCAAGGGCACAGCACGCTGTGCCCTTCTGTCTTTGCGCCTTATCAACGGCTGCACCACGTGATTGCTTCTACCACTGGACATCAATTCCCAGCGACAGCAGCGACCATGAACCGAGGTTGTAATCGAGGCAGAGCGTCACCGGTCCAATGCTCCGTGCCAGCCCAATTGTCCACTTGACATTGCGCACAGTCAGCGTTGCGATGCTCTCCTGCACGACGTCGTCGCCGGGGTAGCCGTTTTCAGGGTCGCGCACGACGCTCCCATCGGGCAACACACGGAGTAACCCAAGCTGGATCTGCACTTGCTGCGGCAGCGTGTAGCGATACGATGACCGCGCGCGCAACTGCTCATAGCCAATCCCCGTGTACACATCCACGATCCCCTCGAACCGCCGGCTCATGTGGATGTTTGCCAGCAAAAATTCCCCACGGGCTTCGAGCTGCGCGTTGGTCACGCCGACGCTCTTTCGAAGCAGCGTGCCTTGGTAGCCGACCTGCACTGCAATGTCGAACAGTGGATCGCGTAGATACTGCGAAATCGAATGCCGCAGCCCAATACCCCAGAACGAAAAGCGACCGATGTTCCGATCGAACACGACCGGAGGAATGTAGCGCACAAGTAACTCCGTCCCAGCCAACGCGCCGATCTCCAGCTGTGGTACTGCAGCAACGATCGTATGCATGTTCTGCCCTGGTGGCAGTGACAGCGTCGCTGGGAGCTTCAAAATCAGACTATCCACCACTTGGCGTGTTGACTGCGGGAGAAGGTTGTAGAGCGTGGCAAACTCCGGATCGGTCCGAACAAGTTGCTGGAGATACTCGCGATCAATCGTAATGTCACTCGGATCATTGCCAAAGACTGTCGGAGCAACCGCAGGAACGCGAACGCGCCCGGAATCTGCCGCTTTGTGGAAGAGCCGCTTGACCAAATCCACCGCTAAGCCGATTGTATCCCGCAGGACGATGTTCCCATTTTCGTAGCCGATGTACTTGCCATATTCGACAGGCTGTGCAAGTGTCGGGAGTGTCGGACGGTAGGTGCGCTGGTCGTCGCGGACAAAACCGACCATCGTGTGGATGCCGAACCGAACGTACGGACGCTCGATGTGTGAAGGAATGTCGGCCTGCCGGAAGAAGCGCGCGTTGCTCGTTGCGTTGACCGTCGTCACAAGCGGCTCCATGAACGGAATGCTGTTGAGGTCGAACAGCTCTTTGGAAAGCTTCCGCGTAACGATGACTGCGTTGGTATCGTAGGCACGAGGGTAGTTTTGCGCTGCGAGCTCAAGTCCGCAGAGCACTACGCACAGGAGAAATCGCCAAGTGTTCACACTCCAGCTCTCACGATGATTGGACATTGCAGTGACGTTCGTTGGCGCGCAATCTACTGCATCGTTGCGCGATGCAGAAACAGCGCCGCTGGGACATCGTTTCACTGTATCGCTGGGCTGCGATGATCATTGCGCGCGATGAACTTCCCCACTACGTTGCAGCACTCCGCGCCGAGGGAAAGCGAATTGTCTTCACCAACGGTTGCTTTGACATTCTCCACCGCGGACATGTCGAGTATCTTTCGGCAGCACGCAAGCTTGGTGATGTGCTCATCGTCGGGCTCAATAGCGATGCGTCCGTCCGCAGACTCAAGGGGCCGGAGCGCCCCATCAACCCGCAGGACGATCGCGCTGCTGTGCTCGATGCACTGCGTGCAGTGGACGCTGTCACCATTTTCGACGAAGACACGCCCGCAGCGCTCATTGCACTGGTAGAGCCAGACGTGCTCGTCAAAGGCGGAGACTACACGGAAGCGACCGTCGTTGGCGCAGATCTGGTCCGTTCGAAGGGTGGGCGCGTGGTTATTGTGCCGCTATTGGAAGGCCGTTCGACGAGTGCATTGATTGCACGCCTCCGAGGCTTGGGGTGACAAGCTCCTGCCCATATGGCACATGGAGGACAAAGCGTGTCCCGCGCGGGAAGCGGCGCTCATGCCAGAGCGCTCCCATCATGGTTTCCGCTGCAAGTTTCGCAAGCGGCAGCCCAAGCCCTAACCCACGCTGGACGCCGAGCGCCGTATGCGCCTTCCCGCGCTTGAACCACGAATAGAGGTGCTGCTCTTCTTCCGGATCAATGCCGGGACCTTCATCGTCCACCGCAACGGTGATCGAGGATGCATCAGCGCTGCTGGAAATTGTCACCACCGACGTCGGCGGCGAGTATCCAAACGCATTGGCGATGATCGTGCGGAGTGCAGCGCGGAAGTTCTCTGGCAGCATGATGGCATGGTCGGGCAATCCTTCCAGCTGGAGCTGCAATGTGTTTTGGCGGTTGTACTCGTTCGCGCAGTACTGCGCGACATCGCGAATAATCGCCTCTGGCGAGACAAGCTGCGGCTTTTCGTGGAGCAACGCAGTATGGAGCTCGATCATCATTGCGATCGAGTCGAGATGCTTTTGCATGATGGCTAAGCTTTCCGCGATGCGCTGCTGGATTTGGCAGCAGAGTTCCTCCCGTTGTGCCGCACCGAGTTGGTGCGCATAGCGCAACATTTCGACGTTCGTCTGGATGACGGTCATCGGGGTGCGGAACTCATGGTTGATCAGTGCAACGAGCGCTGCACTCATCTGCCCGAAGTTCTGTTGCCGACGCAACGCAGCGTGGAGCGCTTCGGTGCGCTGAGCCACCTGCGCTTCGAGCGAGCGCGTCAAATCCTCGAGCACAGCGCTTTTTTCCGCGAGCAGCCGCTGGAGCGCATAGAGCGTCGCATGCGTCCGCACCCGCGCAATAAGCTCGGCGGTATTGAACGGCTTGGTCACGTAATCCACCCCACCAGCAGCAAACCCACGCACCGTTGCGTCAGCATCGTTGAGCGCTGTCAGGAAGATAATCGGAATTGCTGCAACGCGAGGATTCGCCTTGAGCTGCTGGCAAACCTCGAAGCCGTTCATTCCAGGCATCATCACGTCGAGCAAAATCACATCCGGCTCGACGAGCGGAATACGCTCGAGCGCTTCGGCACCGCTTGTGGCGAAGCTTACAACGAATCCCTCGTCTCGCAGTGCTGTCGCAGCAACTTGGATGTTCTGCGGCACGTCGTCAACGATGAAGACTGTCGGGCGAATCGAAGCCATCATGGCATAACCTTCGATGGTTGTTCTGTTCGAGCAGGTTGTGCAAATGCTGCAAAGCGCTCGAGGAGGCTTCGCAGTCTGGAGATGTCGAACTGCTCATAGGCAGCGCGCACTTGCTCAAGATATCGGCGCACAGCAGCATGACTTGATAGGGATTCTACGCGCTCGAGCGCAGCGATGAACCGTTCGATGTCAACACTGGAAAGTCGCTCGAGAGCGGCGTTCCATTCCTTCGCGGCGATTGATTCCAACTGCGAGCGTAGCTGGCTACTAAGCTCTGGCAACTGGTCGGTATCGTCCACCTGACGCTGCGGCTGTTCCCCCTCGAGCTGGCGGTACGGAAGGATGGTGCATGCGGCTTGGAGAAATGCCTCAAGCGTCACTGGCTTGAGGAGGACGCAGTCGAAGAGTGCAGCCTGCTCTGGGTCGGCGATCGGTGACGCAGTAACCGCAACAAGTGGCAGGTTGCGCCAACGATCGCTGCTGCGGAGACTCCGTGCCAGATCAATGCCGCTCCGCTCCGGCATTTGGATGTCGGTAAACACAGCACGCGGCTCCACTGCATTGACAAGTCGCTCTGCGTCGTCGGCAGAAGCTGCTTCATGCACTACCGCCCCGTGATGCTCCAAGTACGAGCGGAGCAGCGCCCGATTGCTCTCGACATCATCAACGACGACGACCTCTATTCCATCGAAGCTCACCTGCGGGAGTGACACCGAAGAGCGCTCGGGGATACCCTCGATCGAGGCGACCTGCATACGCGGCAAGGTTACGGTGAAGACCGAGCCGCTCCCAAGCGTACTGCGGACAGAAATCTCGCCACCCATAAGCTCGGTGAGCCGCTTGCAGATCGAAAGGCCAAGCCCAGTACCGCCGTACTTGCGGGTGCTTTGCCCCTCGACTTGCTGGAATGCCTCGAAGATTGCATCGAGTTGGTCAGCAGGTATGCCGATGCCAGTATCTTCCACCTCGAAAATCAACCGCCAAGTGCCGTCCTCGTTTGGAGAGCCGAAGACACGGAGTGTCACCCACCCACGCTCGGTAAACTTGATCGCGTTGCCAAGCAAGTTGAACAGGATCTGCCGCATGCGGACTGTATCAAGCTCGATCGCTGTCGGGAGTGTTCCGATCAGCTCGGTGCGTAGCTCGATGCCCTTCGAGCTTGCTCGCTCAGCAAGGAACATGCGCACTTCCTCGATAAACGTCCGCAGTTCCGTTGGTTCTGGCAACAGTCGCATCTTCCCTGCTTCGAGCTTCGACAGATCGAGAATGTCGTTGATTAGCTGCAGCAGCGTTCGCCCTCCGCTCTGGATAGCTGTGATGTACTCGCGCAGGAGCGGATCGGTCACCGCTTTTTCCAGCAGCGAGGCAAAGCCCAAGATCGCATTCATTGGCGTGCGAATTTCATGGCTCATGTTCGCCAAAAACTCGCTCTTGACGCGGCTTGCCCGCAGGGCTTCTTCGCGGGTGCGGATGAGTTCCTGCTCCTGTTGGTACTGCTCGGTGATGTCTTGGACCGTTCCACGAAGGAGCACGACCTTTCCCTTGCAGAGCACTGGCTCGCCGTGGCACTCCAGCCACCGCACCTGGCCATCGCTCCGTACAATGCGATACCGCATCACATAGTTTTGCTTAGATGCAATCGCCATTTCAATGGTCCGACGCCAGCGTTCCCTATCCTCGGGATGAATGTGTCGCTGGTATTGACGGAGATCGAGAGCTCCGAGCTGCGGAGGGACACCGAGAATATTCCACAGCTCGTTGGTTGCAGTTAGGTGGAAGCTCTCCGGTTCAATCTCCCAGCTTGCCATGTGCGCCATACGCTGGGATTCTTCCAGCAAGTGCTGGAGCTTCTGCTGCTGGCGTTGTTGCTCGACAAGGAGCGTTTCATCCACGACGATGCCGATAAGACTTCGCCCTTCACCCGATGGAGAGTGCGCAAGCGACGCAATTGCACGAAAGTGCTTCCGCTCACCGGCTGGGGTGAAGAAATCGTAGGTAGCGATGAGCTGCCCTTGTCCGTGGCGAATCAATGTGCGAAGTTCCGAGAGCATCGCGCGCAGATGGGTGCGGTGGATTCCACGTTGCCACTGTCGGAGAAGTGCTTTCCCTTCGACGGTCGGCGGGATGCCATGGAGCAAGAACATCGTCTCATCCCAGGTTGGCAGAAGCGTCCGCAGCTCGATTTCCCAGACGCCGATTCCTGCGCCGCGCGTCGCCAGTTGCATCCGCTGGTGAAGTCGCTCGCGTGCGGCACGCTCTTCCATGAGCGCCGTAATGTCGTCGGTGACCCAGAGCAGCTGTTCAACGTTACTTCCATCACGCGAGCGTTTGAAAATTGCCACGCGCGAGTAGTACCATCGCCAGCGCCCATCGCTGCTGCTCATGCGGTAGAGGCAGGTCAGATTCCCACCATCGTGGAGGTTGGCAGCTTCCTGCATACACTGCTGAACACGCGCGCGGTCCGAAGGATGCAACCGCTGGCAGAACGTGTCGAAATCTTGTCGTGTGATTTCGATCGGATTCCACCCGAGGACACGCGCATTGCCTGCATAGACGAAGCGGCGCTTTTGCACATCGAAAATCAGCACTGCTTCGGGGATGGTCCGCATGATGCGGTCGAGCGTGTGGAGCACGCGCCGAATTTTCCGCTCCTGCCGCACTTGCTCACTGATGTCCCGGATGGAGAGCAGAATGTAGCGCCGCCGCCCGAACGTTTCGAGCGTTGCAGCAAGCTCAGCAGGAAACGGGCGTGTTGTGCGATGGAGAAGGTGGAGGATCACGCGCACGGTCGTGCTATTGCCCGCTGCGAGGAGTTGCCCAAGGAGATGCCCGATGACGCGTCGCTCATCGGGATGGACCAGCGATCGCAAATGGCTGAGCCGCAACTCCCCAGCATCGTAGCCGAGCACGTCACGGCAGCGGACGTTCGCATCGAGAATCGTCCCCTGCTCGGTCAAGATGAGTAAGCAATCAGGACTTTGCGAAAGCAACCGCTGAATAATCGCTGCCTGCTGGCTGAAACGGGTGTATCTGCGCCAAAGCGCAACAAGCCCAACCGTAGCGACGATGCTGAACCATCGTCCCCAGCCATGCACGATGCTCTGCTGGCAAAAGTCCGATGGTGTAGAGTAGCTTGACAAGCCAAAGCAGAACGACAATGCTTGCAATCGCGACACCGAGGCTGATGCGCTCACGCTTTGTTTCGGTCGAGATCATGTCTATCTTCCAAATGACCGTTGCTGTGCGCAATGCCGCACACTCCAAAGCACTTATCGGCACAGCTGCGGCAGACTGAAGCAGCTCTGCGAGCATAGCGTGCGCACACTTCCCTCCGAGATTTGTATCAACACCACCTGTAAGCGACACCGAGGATGCCGCGCACTCTATCCCGCCAGCAATGCCCCAACTGCGTGCGCAACCGACTGGGGTGGAATTGCATCAATCGGCGAGCTGGCAAGCACGATCACGCGTTCTCCCAGCGGCCGCCAGCGCGCTGGACTTTGCGCAGGAGGTTCGGCTGGGAAAAGTCCCACGACGGCTCGACCCAACGCAGCAGCGATATGCAGCACACCGGTCGAATTGGCCACAACGACAGCAGCGCGGTCGAGCACCGCAATGAGCTGCGAGAGCTGGAGCCTCCCGCAGAGGTTGACTGCCGATGGCACAGCCTCAGCAACTGCAGCGCAGAGTCGGACCTCCGAGACGGTTCCTGTCACTGCAATTCGGACTTCGGGATGCCGCTGAGCGAGCATCTGTGCCAACGCAGGGAAGTTCTCCCACCGTGGCGCAGAGCCACGCCCCCCTGGATGCAGCACAAGGAACGGCTCCTCGACTCCAGCACCGGCAAGGATTGCCGAGACTTCCGCGCACACCGATTCGGGAATACGCGGGCGGAGTAGCTCAACGCGGTATCGCTTGCCAGTGATGTATTCGAGCATGCGGACGTTGTACTCGGCCTCGTGGTACTCCGCCGTGTGGCGGTGGTCGGGGATACGCACCGAGTAGAGCGGACTCCACCACCGATAGCGCGTCCCAACGCGGAGCGGCACGCGTGCGCACCATGCCTGCCAGGCTTCGTCGGCACGTGCGCGCGGAAAAAAGAGCGCATCGAATCGCTCATGCCGGAGCACACGTTCGAACGGGATTTGGTCCACAAAGTAGCAGCGATCAACGCCGGGCGCCCACTCAGCAAGCGGGGCAGTGCGGCTATGCGCGATGAGGACAATTGTTGCCGATGGGAACTCCTGGCGCAACGCTCTCACTAGCGGGAGCGTCAGCACCATATCGCCCAAGTGATCAGTGCGCACCACACCGATCGTGCGTGCCTCTGCAAGGATGCGCCGCGCATGCTCTCGGCGCATAGCGCCTACCCTGCGACGACTGTCCCGAAGAGCGTTGCGCTGGTGGCACGCTCGATCCGCACCTGAACGTAATCGCCGACGATGTAGCTCTGGTCAGTCCCCAGGTGTGGGAAAATCACGACCTTGTTGGTATCGGTTCTCCCCTGCCACTGCGCTGGATCGCGTTTGCTCGGACCTTCAACGAGCACTTCGAAGGTTTTTCCGATCTCGGTTTGGTTGATTTCCCACGAAATCTGCTGTTGGAGCTGGATCACTTCTTCGAGCCGCTGGGCTTTGACCTCTTCTGGAACGTCGTCGCCCATCTTCCAGGCTTTGGTATTTTCCCGCGGCGAGTATTTGAACATGTACGCACCGTCGTAGCGGACGGTCTCCATTAGCTCGAGCGTCTTGCGATGGTCTTCGTCGGTCTCGGTGCAGAAACCAACGATGATGTCCGTCGAAAGCGCGCATCGAGGAATCGTCGAGCGAATTTTCTCGATGCGTTCCAGGTATTGCGCAACAGTGTAGTGCCGATTCATCAGCTGGAGGATGCGGTCGCTGCCGGATTGCACTGGCAAGTGGATGTAGGGGCAGATGTTCGCATAGGCTGCCATCGTCTCGATGAGCTTATCGCTCATGTCGTAGGGATGCGACGTGGTATAGCGAATCCGCATCCGCGGCACTGCTTCTGCGACGGCAGCGAGCAAGTCGGCAAAATCACCCTGGCCGTCGGGATCGCGGTATGAGTTGACATTCTGCCCCAGGAGTGTGACCTCACGGAAGCCATCGTCCCACAGCTGCGCAGCTTCACGGACGATGCTCTCGAGCGGACGCGAGCGCTCCCGCCCACGTGTGAAAGGCACCACACAGAAGGTGCAGAACTTATCACACCCACGCATGATGGAAATCCACGCGCTAATCCCTTGCGTGCGAATCGGCGTGATGTCGTCGTATGTCTCCACCCGTGAGAGTTTGACGGCGATCCCTTGCTCACCGGCAAATGCCCGTTCGACTAAGTCCGGCAACCGCCGATACTCATCAGGACCAACGACAAGATCAACAAGGTCCTGCTCACCGAGCAAGCTCCGGCGAAGCCGTTCCGCCATGCACCCAAGCACGCCGACGACCATTTGGGGTTTGCGCTTGCGCCAGCTGCGCAGATGCTTGAGCCGCTCGTGAATCTTGCGCTCGGCATTATCGCGCACCGCACAGGTGTTCAGCAGCACAACGTCGGCTTCCGCAATGGAGTCGGCAAGCCGAAAGCCATGTCGGGCCATGATTGCCTGCACGATCTCGGTGTCGTTGAGGTTCATCTGGCAGCCGTAGGTTTCGACGTACACAGCGTGGCCGCCGTCGTTCGTTGACGTGTGCTCGTTGGCTGGCTCAGGTTGGAGAACGGGCAACTCAATCGTTGTCATTGCACTCTGCCTCGGAAATTCGACGTACCGCAAACTTACCGCAGCCGAATCAGCAGAACGCTCATCGGGACATGCGCACCGGACTACTGCTTATCGCGCCGTGCAAGGGAGAGCGTCAGCATCCACGCAGCAAAGCGAAGTCCGCCACTGGACGAAAGGTCCGTCAGCGGAAGCTGGTACTGCAAGCCCGGTCGAAGCCGCCACTGCTCCCCCAGCGGAATGCTCGATTCGAGCCGGAATACCGCTGCAACCTGGAAGCGCTGCAGTCCGAGCAGCTCGCCATCGCGCACCGTTGCCGATGTTCCACCGCCGGGCATCTGCAACGCGACAACCTCCCCATTCGGCAAGCGGACAGTGTTCTCCACAAGCGACTTCGTATGAGTTGCATTTGCAGTGAGCACAGCTGCGACATTTGCGCCAACACTGGCTGCGATGACTTCGCTTGGAATGGGAACAACTCGCACGTACGGCTGTGCCCACAGCGCAAACGTCGAGAACGTCATCTCTTGGCGGAATTCAACGGGGACGTCCCGGTAGCTCTGACTGCCATCGGCACTTGTGAAGGTGAGTGCTTCCTGTTGGCGGTAGCGTGCAACGACGGAGCGGTAGTCACCCCCTGCACTCAGGCCAAACCGAACGACCGATGCTTCGGTTGCTGGCAATTCGTAGAACACTCCCGCCATGATTCCGCTCCCACTTCCGCCGGTGAACGGTGGGCAGTTGCACGTATCGAGGTATTGCCCTTGCTGAACGACCAAGGGGACACCAACGATAACGCCAGGGTAGCCGTACAGCGTGATCTCCGGTGCAATCGGCGACGCCTGCCCGTGCCGCACAATTTGCGCCGATACACCGCAGGTAAGGAGCAACGCACTGCCTACAATCCAGCGAACAGCCATGACGATCTCCACGGAGTTGAAAAGCCTTCGATGCTTGCCACCGCTTGTGCGCAATCGAAAATAGTGCACGGTGTATTTTGGCACACCTGAACACAAGCCACCGCAGAAGACGAGATGGACTCCCAACCATTGAGTAGCCAGATCGCTCCGCCGATTGCTGAGGGCACGCCACTGTTCGAGCAAGAGGGTGTGCGCAGCGTTGCAGTCCGGACGCTCTTGCGCATTGCCAGTACCGCGCTCGACGCCGAGCGGCTTGTTCGCGACGAACTGGCTGCTCATCCCGAGTGGAATGACTTCGATCGAGCACTCTACCAAGAGCTGGTCTTCGGGACCTTGCGGATGCGCGCCAAACTCGACTGGGTGCTCACCGGATTCTACCACGGAGAATTCCCCAAGTGCATGCCAGCTGTCCAGGAGATTCTACGCGTGGCACTCTACCAAATTTTGATGATCTCGAAAGTCCCGCCACAGGCTGCCATCGAAAGTGCTGGCCGGTTGCTTGCGCGCATCAAAGGCGAAGCATATGCCGCAAAGCTTGTCGGCGTCCTGCGGGCAATTACTCGCAACGTCGCTGGAATTCGTTATCCACCACGTGAGCAGCTGGCGCTGCACCTTGCAGTGGTGTACTCCCACCCGATGTGGCTTGTCGAGCGCTGGCTGGAGCGATACGGCGAAGAAGTCACCGAGCAAATGCTCGCCGCCAATCTCGAGCGTGCACCCCTGTACCTTGCCGCCAACCGCGTCCGCACCGAGGATCGCTTTCTGCCGGCATGGCTGGAGCAGCACAGCATCCCATTCGAGATCTCGCCGCTGGCTCCACGACTTGTGCGGACAAACCCGTTCTTGGAGATCAGCGCCCTCCCCATCGCACGCGAAGGGCGGTGCTATGTTTCTGACCCAATGTACGTTTCTGTTGCAGCACTCCTCGAAGCATCGTCGCCCAGCCGCTTGCTCTATGCCTGCACGACCCCAACGCTCGCGCTGCTCCCAGTGTGGGAGCTTGCAACCATCCGCTCCAGCGGCATCGCCATCCTTACCGAGCAGGGCGTCTTTCCTGGTTGGGTTGCAGCTGTCCAACAGCGGTTGGGCTGGACCCCGCTTGAGGTTCTCCAGCCCGAAAGCAATGCAACGTTCGACGTCCTGGCATTCGATGCTCCCTCCAGTGGCATTGGACTGTGGCGACGCAAGCCGGAGGGGAAATGGCGGTTGGATTCGTGGGATCTGCACCGCGCAGCTCGACGCGCTCGCGAGCTTTTTGAACGCGCGATTGCCTATCTTGCCCCTGGCGGAATCGCTGTTGTTACTGTCGCATCATTCGAACCAATCGAAACAACGGGATTTGTCGAGTGGATTGCTACCACGCACCCAGAGCTTGAGCGCATCCCAGCCGATGAGCGAATCGTTTCCCCCTCCCTGATTCAAGCCGATGGGACGCTCCAATCGCTTCCACACAACCACCGCTGCGATTCGGTCTTTGTTGCACTCTTTCGAAGGCGGCCGTGAAGCTGGTACTTGTTTTTGTGCTCATTGCTACTGCTACGGCACAACAAACGACTCCGCAGTGGAAGGAAGCACACCCTTATGAGCGCTGGCAGTGGGATTGCCGCCGGCTTGGAAACCCACAAACGGGGAGAGTACCGCCCGACGCCGCACTTCGAGATGCAGCATTTGCTCGGCGTCTGCTCGCCGCTACACCGTCGAAGATGACGCCACTAACAACAGTCCAACCGATCGGACCGACGAATGTCGCAGGGCGAACGCGAGCGTTGGCATTTGATCGGCGTTCGGCACAGGTCATCATGACCGGCGGGGTCACAGGCGGTATCTGGCGAAGCATTGACGGCGGCACCTCATGGGTACGGATGACACCACCGACACTGGTACCTGCTGTCTCCTGTATCGTGCAGAGCGTGCAGAATCCCGACACATGGTACGCCGGCACCGGCGAGGGGCTTTCAACGACCGAGCGCCGGACATCCACTCTGCTGCGAACGATTGGGACTGGCACGGGCATCTATCGCTCCACGGACAATGGCGCACGCTGGCATTCGATCTCGCCGCCTATCACTGGGCAGCCGAATGCTCTCCCCACTCAAGCGTGGCAGATTGTTTGGCGGCTCGCCGTTGCAGCGCACGACACAGGCGAAGTGCTCTATGCCGCGTGCTACGGAGGCATCTACGCCTGGGATGGCGTGCGCTGGCATCGCGAACTCGGCGATACCGCAAGCCCAGCGTTCTGCACCGAGATTATCGCCGTCGGCGATAGACTCTACGCTGCAATCGGCGCACGGGATGACGGCACCGCACCGACGCAGTACGGAATCTTCGTCCGTTCGGTCGGCAGCACCAGTTGGCGTCGGATTACACCGGCGGGCTTTCCCACTGCAGCACGTCGGATCGTCCTGGCAGCGTCGGCGGATGGTTCGGCGCTCTATGTGTTCACCCAAACGCCGCGTTCCTGGAGCACGCGCTATTCGAGCTTTGCGTCGCAGCACACGCTGTGGCTGTATCAACCCGCGACCGACTCGTGGGTAGATCGCTCCGCATGGCTCAATGGTTTGAAAAACCCGCAGCAATCGCCACTGGAGACACTCGGCGGGTATTGCATGGCACTGGCGGTGCATCCCCAGAATCCGAATGTGGTGTACGTCGGCAGCACTGATGTTTTTCTCTCGCTCGATGGATGCGTTGCTTCGGCAGTTCACCTCGGGGGCTATCCTTACCGCGTCGAATCCGGCTCGTTGCACCCAGACGTCCATGCACTGGTGTTTCCACCCAACAGTCCAGGGCAGCTCTATGCGGCAACCGATGGCGGCATCTACCGAACCACAACGCCGCTGGCAACCAATGAAGCTTGGTGGGAAGCGCTCAACGATGGCTTGACCACAACGCAGGCCTACCATGTCGCGCTCAACCGTGCAGTGCCAGCAAGCCGCTTTGTCATCGCAGGATTCCAGGACAACAGCAACTGGTACACATCCAGCGCTACCTACGGCGAACCCTGGAGCTTTGCCTACGGCGGCGATGGCTGCCGCGTCCTGGTTGCAGAACAAGGCAAGCTCATCGTTGCATCCTCGCAGTTCGGCAGCGTGTATGCACTCGACGAGAGGATGAATCTCCTTTCGATGCCGTCTCCACCGCGCAACGGCAGAGCATTCGTCACGGAAGTCGCCTATGATGAATCGCTCCACGCGGTGGTCTTAGCGCTCGATAACGCGCTCTATCGGCTTGGACATTCCAATGGCTCCTTCGACCCTGCATGGACGCAAGCTGCGGTGATTCCCCGCCCGGACCTGATCACAACACTTGCGGTGCGTGATGGGATTGCGTTGGCTGGTACTGCAGAAGGGCGGCTCTATCGGTGCAACCTCAGAACCGGTCAGGTCGAACAGTTTACCGCTGCACCAATCCCAGAGGGTGCATTCATCGCTGCAATTGATTGGGATGAAGCCGATCCGCGCCGTATCATCGTGACGATCTCGAACTACACTCTCCCCAGCATTCTCGCAACATGGGATGGCGGCACTACGTGGCAGTGGGTTGGTGGATCGCTCGACGAAGATTCGAGCGGCTGGGGGCCATCGGTGCGGGTTGTGCGCTCGATTGTCCAGAATGGCAAGCGGCTCTACGTTGCAGGCACAAGCATTGGCGCATTTGTTGCCGATTCGCTCTCGGCGCAGACAGCATGGCAACCACTAGGACTAACGACCCTGGGTGTGCTCCCCGTCGAAGCAATTGACGTTCGCTCCAATGATGGGCTGACCGTACTTGGCACACACGGCGGCGGAATCTTTCTGTGTACGCTTCGGGCTGGCGAGCTCGGTGCTGATTCTCAGCAACCTTCACCAAGCGATTTCCTTGTGGAAAGCCCGATCCCCACTCCCACGACGGACTATGCACTTATTCGTGTTCACCTGCCGCACGGCGGCGGTGCACTCTTCCTCGCACTTTACGATGCACTCGGGCGAAAGCTTTCCGAGCAGAGACAACAACCAAGCCAAGCGGGTGTTGTTCCGTTCCTGTTGGCACCGACGGATCTTGGAGAACTCCCGGCAGGGACGTACATTTACCGCGTCCTGTGGGAGAATCGCAAAGCCAGCGGGGTGCTCATCAAAGTGCAGTAACAAGTAGGGCAGGCGTTGCTTACTGTGCGTACGCCTGCCCTACAGCGTTGGGGTGCGTTGCAACGTCAGTTTGTGCTCGAGGGGATCCGTAGGGAAACGACCTGCTTACCTTCTTGGGATTTGACTTCCAGCATGACTACATCACCGGGCTTTTTGCTTGCGATCACCGAGCGAAGCTGTCCTGGCGAATCCACAGGCTTACGATCCACACTCACAATGACCGAGTTGGGCGTCAGGCCACGCATGTATGCCTCGCTGTAGCGCTCAACCTTGGTCACCTCGACACCGCTTGCAACATCGAGTTTGTCTTTGGTTTCTGGGCGGAGCGGTGCGACCGAAAAGCCGAGATCATCGAAGCGAACTGGGCCTTTGCTCTCGGTGGATTCGCCTGGGCTGGGCTCGGAAGATTTATCCGCTGCGGCTACCGATTCATCGCGCGCTTCGAGCCGAACTTCCTTGACGAGCTCTTTTCCATCGCGCCAAATTCGGAGCTTGACTTTATCCCCCGGTCGGTACCGAAGAAGGAGTGTCTGCAACTGATTCGGCGAATTGACCGGCATACCATCGAGCTCCAAAATCACATCCTGCGTTTTCAATCCAGCCTTATCTGCAGGCGAATGCTTGAGGATATCGTTGACGATGACTCCTTGCACGTTCGAAAGCCCAAGGCCTTTTGCGTCGGTATCATCCACGGCGCGAATCGTAACGCCAATGTACGCGCGGTTGACTTTGCCGTAGTTGATCAAGTCGAGCGCGACTTTGCGCACAATGTCGACTGGAATTGCAAATCCATAGCCGGCAAAGTAGCCCGTTCCGCTCGCGATCGCTGTGTTGATGCCAATGAGCTTGCCATCGAGCGTGAACAAGCCACCGCCGCTATTGCCCGGGTTGATTGCAGCATCGGTTTGGATGTAGTTTTCAATTGCGAACTGTCCGCGATTGAGCCCCATGCCGCCTCGACCAACCGCGCTGATGATGCCCGCAGTCACTGTTGAGTTGAGCATCACGAGCGGATTGCCAACAGCGATCACCCACTCGCCGATCTTGATGTCCTCGCTTGTGCCGAGGTATGCGACGGGGAGATCCTTGGCGTCAATCTTGATGACCGCAACATCCGTGAGTGAATCACGCCCGACGAGCTTTGCGGTGAACTCTCGCTTATCGCTGAGACGGACTCTGATGCCACCATCGGGAGTCGCTCCTGCAATGACGTGGTTGTTCGTGACGATATAACCATCGCTTGTGATAATAACCCCCGAGCCTTGTCCGATTGGGACGTTCCGCTTGCGCTTGCCATTGTCGGTATCTTCTTGGCTACGTTCACGGGGACGGAAGGGTCGGAAGAAATCTTCGTCATCCCATGGACTAAAAAAGCGGAAGAAATCATCGGGCGTTGGTTCGCTCCGCTCTTTGCTGAGAACCTCGATGTACACCACCGTCGGCTGAACAGCATTAGCGGCTGCAACGAACGCATCGTTGAGCGCACGGACGTTATCGGGGACTTTGACGGGCGGTTGCTTGGCACCAATATCCCGGACGCTCTGCCCAAAGAGCTGCGCCATCGGAATGCTCGAGAGCTCTGCGACGAGGAGAATCCCTGCCACGATGCCAATTCCGACGAGTGCTCCTGCACGAAGGAGCCGGCTGCGCTTGAAGAGGGTGTTCATCGCTCAGTTGATGGAAAGGTGGGACACGCTCTTGGAGTTCAAGGCAAAAGACGAATGGAGCAGCCCCCTTGTTGTCAGAAAGCAGCGTGCCCCTCCCCCGCACGGGGGAGGGGCACGCTCACTACGCTTGGCGTTGCAGCGCGCGATTACTTTTCGATGATGATCGGCACTGTCTCGGTGTAATCACCGCTGCGCATGCGGAGCATGTACGATCCGCTGGCGATGCCGTTCGGCACAAAGCGGACGGTGTATTCGCCTGCTTTCAGCTCACCGCGGACGAGCGTTGCAACCACATCGCCGCTCGTGCTAATAAGCTCGAGTGTCGTTGGTGCATCGTAGCCAACACCGAAGCGAATATCCGCTCCTGTGCCATTGATCGGGTTCGGATTGACGCGGACATTGAAGCTCGTCGTCGTGATCTTGACGAATCGGAGATTGAACGCACAGACGGGGTTGATGCGCATGATACCGTCGCGCGTTTGAATCACGACGCACTGGTCGTTGACACTGACCGTTTCGAGTTTGACAACAAATCCACCGTCGGTTGGCTGCACTGATGGCATCGTTGCCGTCAGCTCGATGCCGAAGAGGTCGTCGCCCACTTGCATCCGCAGCGGGGTCGTGCCATTGAGCGAAAATTCAATCGTGCCCTGGGATGTTGCTGCATCGTAGGAGACAGTGACATCGTTGCCGACTGTCCATCCTGCCGCTGCCAACGGACCGAGCACACGAATGACTGGCTGCCCATTTTGCAGGATCGGGGCAAAGGCGCTAATGTTGAACGTCACACGCATGCGGAAGGAGGTCACGTTCCCCATCGTGACGGGCTGCGCAGCTTGGAAGCGAACAAGTTTCGGCAGCGACTCGCTTCCTTGCGGAATGTCGAACGTTTCCGAGATGGTAGCAATCACTGCTGTTTGCTGGAGCCCGTTACCGCTCAGCGTTGCTGTGTACTCTGTCGGCTCATTGTTGATGCGGAGCACAATCTGTGCCGTGTGTGGCCCTCCTGGTATCGAGGGCGTAAAGGGAACGATCAGGTCATACGTTCCACCTTTCGGAATTGGATTCGGCAGCGGCAGATTCGTCGGTGGGCTGAACATACTCGCGGCTGGTCCAGTGAAGCGAACGAACGTCAGCGCTGTCACCGGGACATCGCCCGTGTTGGTTACGCGGACGGTGAGATTCGTCGTGCTGCCAACGCAGACGTCGCCGGAAGCCGGTGCGACATCAATGCGCGCTACTCCGCTATAGGCAGAGCCATTCCAAACCGAACGAGCTTCTTCGAGTGCATCGCTGACCGTCACCAGCGTTGCAGTGTTGGTGACGTTCGTTCCCGGTACAGCCACGAAGTAACTTGCGTCGAACGTCACACTCTGCCCTGGCAGGAGCGTGCGTGGGAGGTTGAGCGACTGGCGATCGAAGGTGAAATTCTCCGTGCCATAGGTGCCATCTGCACCGATGGTCATAGGCACTTCGGGGACAAGATCGCGGAGATGGAGCGTATCGGCGTACTGCCAATCCTGGCGGCTAAGGTTTGTCACCGTTACCTGTTTGACATCCGGGGCAGTGCCCGCTTCAATTGGGCCGAAGGTCACCGTCGGAGTGATCGTCACGCGCGGAGCGATGCCAACACCCCGGATAGTCGCTGTCCGTGGCTCGCCCGTGCTGTTATCGAACGACACAGTGATTTCATGCGGCCCGACAGCTTGCGGCGCAAAGTACACGTAGATCGGACGACCCACGACGCTTGAATACGACTGGCCTGGCGGAATATCCACAACCTGCACTTGGTTGAGCGGCGGATCAAAGGTGAACGCCGTACCGTTGCCGTAGGTATCGTTGCTCACTGTAACGCCACGAATCGTTACATCCTGCGTACCGTCGTTACGAGGATCGAGCATCGCGATCGTTTGCCAATCGCTCAGGTATGGATAGGGCTGCGTTGGATTGATCCGCTTTTCACCGAAGTCAAGCGGCGCGACCGACAGCCCTGGCTTGACACCGCGGCCACGGAGGTACACCACCGAGTCAATGCGATTTGCATCGCTGGAGAACGTAATCGTTGCGGTGTACACTTGCTCTGCTGTCGGGGTAAAGGTCACGGTGAAGTTGCGCGAGTCATTTACGCCGCCTTGCTCGCTCAAGATGAGCGGTGCAGCAGGTGAAATCTGCCCAACTGCTGCCTCTGGAACGAACGCTGGATCGGTAGGTCCAGTCGCACGTGTAATCGTCAGGCGTACCGTTCCACGGCTGAAGACTGTGAACGTCCGAGTTTGAGACGTTCCGACACCGACATCGCCAAAATCGAGCGGCCGTGCTGCTGGGTGGGAAACGTCAATGACTGGCTCGCCCGTTTGTCCGACAACGAGGCGACGGTAACGGAAGACGCACTCGTCACCCACGCCGATCGAGTCACGGACAACGCCATCGTTGGTCGCTGTGTAACGGATGGTGATTTGGCGGCGCTCTTGCGGTTGCAAGTCAAATGGTATCGGATTGTTGACAATCTCGAAGACGCCTTGCCCGCCGTTTTTGAACTCCAGTCGCGTGACGCGTATCGGCGCAGTCCCTTCGTTGACGACATCGAGCGTGCGAGTGGCGACATCACCTTTGCGGAGCATGCCGAAGTTAACATCGCTCGGTTGGATCGTGATTTTGCGTGCCTTGTATTCGACGGTAATAACTGTATCGTTTCCTGCACGGTCACGGAACACTACATACGCAATGGCATCTTGATCGGGATCGTCCACCGTCAGACGCCAACGAGTAGTGCGTGTGGTTCCCACTTCGAAGGGATCGTAATCGAGCGTGTAGTTCTTACTGGCTGGGTCAAGGTAAATTTCCGCCAAATTCGAACGAATGTTATCATCGTCGGGATAATCGGTCACATCAGGGTCGCCGCCATTGACACCGCTCACTGTCCCATCGCAATTGACCACGTAGCGGGGTCGTGGCGGGATGGTGTCCGGCAGCTGCACCTTGAATGCAGCACTCGTCGGATGGCCATACGAGTCGTAGTTGCTGAACCCGAACGAGTAGGCAGCAAACGGCTGGCTGCAGCGAATCCGATAAACAGCGTCGTTGAGTCGAAGTACCTTTACCGCGTATCGTTTCCCATTGACCGGCACTGGGAAAATATCTCCGACGTTGGGACCAAACGCTGCCGAAATTGGTTGCCATTGCACCTGGCCACCGACCACCTGCCCAATTTCGAGATCCGGTGGCATCGTTCCTTGGTCAGTCAGGGGGTACACAACCGCGACGTAGTTCTGATCGAAGCTCGGCACCCCTTGCGAACCAGGCGTGCAGAAGATGACTTCACGCTGGTATTGCTCAATCGGGTAAATGGTCATTTGGAATGGGTCGGAGACGACACCATCATCTTCCTGCCCTGTATTGAAGAATGTGACAGCAATTGGTTTATCACCGCTGAACATTGTGACCTCGTTATTGCCACTTGCTGAGGCACGGTCGTAGATAAAGCCCACGCCCTCGACTCCGCCTTTCGTTTGAATATTGCGCCAGTAACTGCCATTACGGAAGACCTGCGTTTGTGGCTCCTTGGCAAAGATTTTCACCATTGGCGCATAGCGGCGCGTCGGGACACGCGGGACCAGATAAACCTTCCCCCACATGTCGGTTGGAATTTCCATATCGACAATGAAGTCACACCAGCGAAGATCTGTAGGTACGTTCGCGCACTGATTACCCGAAAGCACCGCCACTGGCTTAGAAGCGCGAATGAGTGTTCCCGACAGATCCCCTTCTCGGAAATTATTCCCCGTTGCAATCGCTAATACGTCATTCCGATTGAGCGTCCAAGTCCGCGTCTGCCCAGGGCGAAGCCCTCCGGACGTCTCTGTCATCGCATTTCCACCGATAGTAACGGTCACCTTTGTGTTATCGTACGGCGCTGCGATAACCGTCTCGCTCGGGAGGTTGTTGCCTGGGTACATCCATGTCATGTCTGCCATGGACGACACGATGTACTCTTTACCGAGCACACGAATTGGGTATGCAAGGAAAGAGTCGGACGTGGCGCAGAAGCGCGTCACCCCATAGACCACAATTGGTGCACTCGACCGAATACGGATCGCTTTGCCAGGATAGACTTGCTCTGGTGGAGCTGCCTCATTCCCTTTCTTTTCGTAAGGCTGGGCGTTGCCTGGTACCATTTCGAGCGGGTAGATTTGGTACGGTTGCGTGAAGAACACCCGTTGGTACCCTTGTCCCTCCACCTCTACAAGCACACGCGCGCGCGATGCAGAGGCAAAGAAGAGCATGATTCGATTTTGGCATCCAACAGCTTCATCAGCGAAGCATGGTGGGAACGAGAAACAGAACTCCGTCCCTGCAGCACCGCCATCATTGGCTAACAGAGCCAGCAGCTTTGCTCGTATTTCGTCATCGCTCTCAGGACGGCCATTCCCACTCCACATAGGGAGCGATACAACGAGCATCATCCCAGCAAGTAGCAGTACGCGCCGTATCATGGTTGACCTTGCAAGATGGTAAAACAAGAGAACCGATTGTTTGCACTGCAATAATGCACTGCACTCGTATTTGGTTTCATGGACGGGTGCCTTGCCGTTTCCAAAATAAGAAATAAAATCGTACAAACCAAACCGATGGCGAAACACAGGGTATTGGGGTATTTCAAGAATTGCGACGCTCGACGACGACCGGTCGCTCGCTCAACTCTTCCAGTAATGCTACGCGCCGCCGTGCTCCCCAGAGCTCGATACTCACATCCTGCTCGGCATTGGCTTCAATCACAATCCTCTCCGGTTCGATACGAACGCAGACGCGATGTATCCGCTGCTGGCGACGGCGGTCGAGCCCTTCTGCGATGCGAAGGCAGGCTGCCATCCACCGAACTGCATACTGCCACCGCCCGGGCAGCGCAGCGAAGTGCTCGTGGCGCCGTTTCGGATGACTCTTCCGGTGGTAGCGGGCAACGTTGGCGACGATCTCCGCTTCCGTGCTGCTAAATCCCGGCATCACCGCGTTGCTGATCAGGTAGAAGCTGTGCTTGTGGTGTTGGTCAGGGGCAATGTGGTAGCCTGCATCATGCAGTAGTGCTGCAGCTTCGAGCATCTCGCGTTCATGGTCACCAAGCCCGTGTAGCGCGGAAAGCTGGTCAAAAAGCTCCAGCGCGAGCTTCGCCACGTGGCGAGCATGGCTACGCTCGATGCCATACCGTTTGCACAAGTGGTCAATCGTCGCTTTACGCAAGTGTGCCAAGTGATGGTACTGCGAGCTGTCGCGAAGATGCTGTGCGGTATCGAAGACAACCCCTTCGCGAAGTGCAAACGTCGAGATGACAACACTCTCAATCCCAAGCTGCTCGAGAAAGTGCTCTGCAATGAGAGCACCTGCAGTGATGATATCTGCACGCCCGGCATCCACACCCGGAATTTTCTCAATCTGCCGGATGGTCCGCGCCCCAATGATGCGCTCGATGGCATTTCGCATCGCTGTGCGTTCGATGCGCCGTCCATGCAACTGCGACGCATTCGAATTGCTCATCCCCAATGCAACTCGTGCAATGGTCTCCCACGTCCCAGAGGTAACAGCAACTTCCTCCCACCCGATCTCTTTTGCTCCTTCCAATGTCGGCGACCAAAACCCACGGAGGAACTCCCGACAGCGCTCAATTGCTCGCGGGCGCGGTACATCTCGAAAGAATTGTTCAGTGAGCCGAATTGCTCCGACTTTGTCACTCCGCACAAAGTCGAGCGTGCCGTGCCGACCGATCGCGACTTCTGTCGAACCACCGCCGATGTCGCAAATGCAGAGTTTCTTTGTCACCAGCGGCAAGCCGTGGATCACACCGACGTAGATGAGCCGTGCTTCTTCTTCGCCGGCGATTACCTCGATCCGAACGCCGGTGCGTTCCTCGACAGCGCGGAGGAACTCCTCGCGATTGAGCGCTTCGCGAACTGCACTGGTCCCCACCGCACGAACATATGCGCCGTGGTGCTCCGCCATCGTCACAAAGCGCTCCATCACCTCGACGCCCCGAGCGATGGCATCAGAAGCAAGATACTTGATGTCGCCACCAGCTTGCCCGAGTCGCACAACTTCGCGATCGCGACTGAGCACCTCGAGTGTGTTGCCCTCACCTACACGAGCAATGATCATGTGAATCGAATTTGTCCCAACGTCAATGGCAGCAATTGGCGGCAATGCCACACTCGATACGTTGCTCCCCATCAGCTTCACTGCTTCTTTGGAGTGTGACTGGCAAGAGGATCCCGGCCAGATATCCGCCGGAACAGCCCTATCGGGTACATTCCAAATCCCGCAACAACCGTTGCAAGCGCGAAGAGAAAAAGGATCGCTCGTGCCATTCGTGTTGCAAAAGATGTGACCGGCACAAAAATAGAACGCCGACGTAACGGGTACCTGCTAACTTTGCTCGTCCACCTTTTGACAATGCAGACTGTGCGCTACGATTGGCTCGACTACCTGCGCGGTATCGCTGCTCTGTGGATGATCGAGGTGCACGTTGTTGATGTGGCGCTCCACCCGCGCTGGCACAGTGCGTGGTGGTTCCCTTGGCTCAGTCTCACGCACGGCTTCGTTGCGGTGGCATTCCTCTTTTGCGCTGGCGGTGCGTTTGCACTCACGCTCGAACGGAAGCACGCAGCCTACCGACGCTGGGAACGCACGCTGTGGGATTACCTTGCAAAGCTGGGATTGCTCTTAGTTATCGGCTACTGGCTCCATCTACCTGGCTTTTCGCTGGAGCGAACCCTCCACGCCACACAGGATGAGCTACGCCGTCTTGCCGATTGCGACATTCTCCAATGCATTGCGGCAAGTTCACTGTTGGCACTGGTTATTGGGATCGCGACAGAACGCGCGCGGCTGTACCGAAGCATCTACGCAGTGCTTACTGTTGCGATTGCGAGTCTAACGCCATGGGTATGGGAGCAGCGCCTTGACGAGGCACTACCGCTCTTCCTTGGCGCCTACATTGCCCCACAGCCAGTGAGCAAGTTCCCCCTCTTCCCATTTGCGGCATATTTTTTTGCGGGTGCAGTCGCTATACCGCTCATCCGCTCGTGTAGCCGACGAGCGTTATGGTGGGTCCTTGTAGGGAGCACTGTCGCAGCTGCTGGACTGCTCGCTGTTGGCTTTTCCTCGCCGAAGCAGTGGTGGCACACTTCGCCGGGCCACGTCGGCTTTCGGTTAGCGGGAACAGTTGCGCTCTTGACAGCACTCATCCTTGGTGCAGAGCGTATTGCCCGCTTGCGTGTACGCTCGATTCTCCGTCTGGCTGGGCAGCAATCGCTCTGGATTTACGTGTTCCACCTGATCATCGTCTATGGCTCCGTCGGTGGCCAGGGGCTTTCCTCACTTGTCGGTGGGGCACTCGGTCCTGCAGCATGCACACTCCTGATCGGTGCTATTGGACTGGTAACACTGGCAAGCGCTTGGGGGTGGGCCCAACTCAAACGCACAATGCCGAGCGTTGTACGTGTTGTCGTGGGCGTCGTCGTTGCCATTGGGGCAATGATTTTCCTCTTGCTTCCATCACGCTACGCCGCCTTGCTCAGTGTTCTGGACGGATCGGTTCGGCTGGGTGGAGCTGCACCGGTGGCGGCACGTAGCGATCTTCTTCGATGACCTGTCGCGCTTGTTCCGGTGTCAAGGGGACGAGCGTGGAATCGCGGTCATCGAACGTCCGCTTGGTAAAACCGAGCGACCGGTCGGCATACACTTTTGCCATCAAGCGTCCCCAAATCGGTGCTGCAGCTTTCCCTCCCATGCCATAGGCGCCCGTAAACTTGATTCGGTGGTCATCGAAACCGAGCCAGACGCCCGCAACCAACTCCGGTGTCATCCCCACAAACCATGCGTCGGCAAAATCATTGGTCGTGCCCGTTTTGCCTGCTGCATCGTAGCGGTAGAATTGCCGAACCGTCGAACCAGTCCCACCGTCAACAACTCCCTGGAGAAGTCGAATCATCGTTCGACAAACCTGCGGGCTCAGCGCATCGGTAGCTGCAGCAGGCAACTTCCCTCGGTAGAGCTGACGCCCCAGGCGATCTCTGATGGCCCGAATTGCAACAGGCGGAACGGCGATGCCTCCATTGAGGAAGGTCCCGTAGGCGCTGGCCAGGTCAATCGGATAGACCTCCTCGACACCGAGCGCAAGTGCTGGATAGGGATCCATCGGTGTTGTAATGCCCATCTTCCGGGCTAACGCGACGACACGCTCAGGGCTGGTGTACTGCGTGATGAGTCGCGCAGCGACAGTGTTGATCGAGAACTTCAGCGCCGTGGCAACATCTACCATTCCCTGATGCGCAGTACCGCGCGGCGACCACGTTCGACCGTCGGCAAACGTGTACGTAAACGGCGAGGCGTCAATAACGGTACTCGGTTCGATTGTGCCGTCGGCGAGTGCTGCAGCATAGACGAACGGTTTGAACGCTGAGCCTGGCTGGCGGCGGATCTCAGTGCAGTGGTTGAGCGAGTAACGGGAGCCTGCCCCACGCTCCGGTGCAAAGGGTGAGGAACCGACCATCGCCAATATGGCGCCAGTCTTTGGTTCGAGCACCACAAGCCCACACTGCACAGTGGTCACCGCACGCTTGACTGAATCCACAAAGCGCGGTGTACCAAGCAACTGGCGGCGGATACGTTCACGCGCTTGAGGAGACTCCGCGCTCAAATACTCCGGGTGCGACTCAACTGCCCGCGCAAGAATCGCCTCGAGCAAATCCTTGTGTGCATTCCACGACCACATGCGATCAAAGTCGCGCTGAACCAACGCAAGCTGCTCGCGAACCGCTTCGTTGGCGTACTGCTGGATGCGCGCATCGAGCGTTGTTTCAATCGTCAAGCCATCGCGGTAGAGGTCGTAGCCGGCCAGGCTCGGATCGCGCGCAAGTTTTTTGCGGAGCATTTCGACAAAGTGTGGTGCGATGCCACCGCTGCGCATTCCTCCCTTGGAGGATTCCACCACTGTAATTGGCTGGCGGCTATATGCTATCCGCTGCGCTGGGGTGAGAAATCCGGCATCCTCCATCATCGCCAGGACGAGGTTTCGCCGTCGCAGCGCCCGCTCGTAGTTCGTCTGCGCATCGTAGCTGGCAGGTGCTTTCAACAACGCAACCAGGTACGCACATTCAGCGGGAGTCAGCTGGCTGGGATGTTTCCCGAAGTACTCCTGCGCTGCTACGTAGATGCCATACGCCCCACGACCGAAATTGACCGTGTTCGCATAGAGTTCGAGAATTTCGTTTTTGGTGTACGTCTGCTCGATTTGAATTGCGGTTAGTGCTTCGCGGAGCTTCCGTGCAAGCGTTGGCTCGCGGTCGAAGTAGAGGTTCCGTGCTAACTGTTGCGTAATCGTGGATGCGCCCTCTTTCGCACGGAAGGCCAGAAGATTTTTCACCCCGGCTTTGACGATCCGCCACAGGTGAATACCCCAGTGGTTGTAGAACTGGCGATCCTCGGTTGCGATGAGTGCCTGAAAAAATGCAGCGGGGATGCTATCGTAGGGCATGTACACCCGCCGTTTGACAAAGAAGCTCTCGATGCTCCTTCCATTGCGGTCGAGGATCCGTGTAGCATACTCTTGCGGCGGATTTTCCAACTGCTGGAGTGACGGAAGCGTCTCGATGATCGCCACGTCGAACCACACAGCTGCTGCTGCCACCACAAGAACTGCCACTGCAAGAATGTAGCCCGTGCGTGCCTTCATGCCCGCAACCGATCGAAGCCTCGTGCATCAACAAAATGAATTGCTGCAAAATAAATGCCCCTCCACCGCGAGGACACAGGAGGAGGGGCACAATCCTGCAAGAGCACGTCTGTCGGCTTAGCGTGCGTAGTATTCGACCACCAGTGGTACTTCGCACACGATGGGGACTTCCTCTCGCGGAGGAAGGTACAGGTACTTGGCCGACAGATCCGCCTTCGAAACTTCCAGGTACGGCACCGGTTGTGCCGTGCGGACTGCGTTCTGGAAGCATTCCAGCTTGCGGCTTTTTTCCCGAACTTGGATGACGTCGTTCGGCCTGACGCGATACGATGGAATATCCACCTTCTGTCCGTTGACCTCGATATGGCCATGGCGGACGTACTGGCGCGCAGCGTAGATCGAGGGTGCAAAGCCCGCACGATAGACGAGTGCGTCGAGCCGCGATTCAAGCAGTGCGACAAGATTATCGCCTGTATTACCGGCCATCCGCGACGCCTCGCGGTAGTAGTTCTGCATCTGCCGCTCGTGGACGTTGTACTGCAAGCGCAGACGTTGCTTTTCCAGAAGCTGACGCCCGTAGTCGCTCAGCTTTGCCCGCCGTTTCACTGGGCCGTGCTGGCCTGGTGGATACGGCTTTCGATCCATGTACTTGCGCGCTTTCGGGGTCATCGCAAAGCCGAGCTTGCGCGAAAGCTTGACTTTGGGGCCTGTGTAGTTCATACGTGGCTGAAGATTGTGAACAACGATGCTTTCGAAATCCTACACTGCAGCGTTCGGATAGCCGGCGCGTGCAGGGAAGATGATGACGACCAAGGGCTGTTTGGCACGAACGCGGCGGCAAAATTACGCCACGCTCAATGGCACGATGCGTTACTTGTTTCCTTCGGCACGTTTTTTCTGGTACTCGCGCACCATTTCTTCCTGCACTGCACGCGGCACCTGCGCGTACTTGAGAAACTCCATTGTGAATTCACCTTTGCCTTGGGTCACCGAACGAAGATCGGTCGAATAGCCGAACATCTCTTGGAGCGGTACTTCAGCAGTGATGACGACATACCCTGCTTCGCTTTCTGTGCCGATGATGACGCCACGGCGCTGGTTGATCTGTCCAATGACGACGCCTTGAAACTCCTCCGGTGCGGAGACTTCGAGCTTCATAATCGGCTCGAGCACAACGGGGTTGGCGCGCATGTAGCATTCGCGGATCGCTGCTTTTGCCGCGGTCTTGAATGCCATTTCCGACGAATCCACAGGGTGTGTCGAACCGTCGTTGAGCACGACACGCACTCGCTGCACCGGCTGGCCGATGAGCAATCCTTCTTTGAGCTGCTCCTGGAAGCCTTCGTCGCAGGCAGGGATAAACTCCCGCGCGATGACGCCACCGACGATCGCATCAACGAATTCGTAGTTGTTCGGGTTCTCAGGCTCGAGAGGTTCGATGTATCCCGCAACACGGGCAAATTGCCCAGCACCGCCGGTTTGCTTTTTGTGCGTGTAGTTGAACTCTGCCCGCTTGGTGATCGTTTCGCGGAAGGCAACTTTGGGACGTCCGACAATGACTTCGCAGTTGTATTCGCGCTTGATACGCTCGATGTAGATTTCCAAGTGCAGCTCGCCCATACCGCGGATGATCGTTTCCCCCGTTTCTTCATCGCGGTACACGCGGAACGTTGGGTCTTCTTTTGTGAACCGATTGAGCGCTTTCGAAAAGTTTGCCAAGCTCGTTTTGTCTTTGGGGGCAACTGCCAGCTCAATGACTGGCTCAGGGACGTACATTGAGGTCATCGTGTAGTTGACACTGCCGTCGGTGAAGGTATCGCCAGTTGAGCACTCTACTCCGAACATTGCGACGATATCGCCCGCGACCGCTTCTTCGATGTCGTGCATTTCGCTGGCGTGCATCCGCACCAATCGAGGCACCTTCACTTTTTTGCCAGTGGCATTATTGACGATGACATCACCCTTGCGAACACGCCCTTGGTAGAGCCGCATGTACGTGAGTTGTCCGTAGCGGCCGTCCTCGAGCTTGAATGCCAGTGCGACCAGTGGCCGCTCCGGATCTGGAACAAGCGGGACCCGTTCTTCATCCCGATCGCGGTCGAGCGCGTAGTTTTCAACTTCGAACGGATTGGGCAAGAACATGCACACGCCGTCGAGCAACGGCTGAACGCCTTTGTTCTGCTTGGCAGTGCCCACGAAGACTGGTGTGACCTTTAGTGCGATCGTTGCCTTCCGAATTGCTGCGATAAGTTCCTCGGTGGAGATTTCCTCCTCCATCAGGTACTTTTCTGCAATTGTGTCGTCGTAATCAGCAGCTTTTTCGATCAGCTTCGTTCGGTACTCACGGGCCAAATCGAGCATGTGCGCGGGGATTTCCTCTTCGCGGACGAACTCGCCATTGTCGCCATCGAAGTAGAGCGCCTTCATGTGGAGCAAATCCACGACACCCTCGAATTGATCCTCGTGCCCAATGGGGATGTTGATCATCACTGGATCGTGGTGGAGCTTTTCGCGCAACTGCTGCACGACGCGAAACGCATTGGCACCAGCGCGGTCGAGCTTGTTGATGAACGCAATGCGCGGAACGTTGTAGCGCCGCATCTGGCGGTCCACAGTGATAGATTGGCTCTGCACACCGGCGACACCGCAGAGCACAAGGATCGCACCATCGAGCACACGGAGTGCGCGCTCGACCTCCACGGTGAAATCCACGTGCCCCGGCGTGTCAATGAGGTTGATGTGGTATCCTTTCCACTGGCAGTACGTTGCTGCCGATTGGATAGTGATACCTTTTTCGCGTTCCAGATCCATCGAGTCCATCGTCGGACCTGCTCCATCTTTGGAGCGCACCTCGATAATGCGATGGATCCGCCCCGTGTAGTAGAGAATCCGCTCACTGAGCGTTGTTTTGCCGGAGTCAATGTGTGCAGAAATGCCAATGTTCCGTAGTTTGGCAATATCAATGCCGACGGTCGGCTCTGCTACTGCTGTCATCGTTGCCATTGCACGTGTTACGATATTTTTCTGTTTGTCAAGATCGCAAAAATACGGTCTGGGATTGCGAAACGATTACGCACTGTATGCCGACCCCACAGCATCGAGAATGGTTCACCATGGAGCACATGCGATGATTATCACCGCACCGATCCGGAGCGAAGGAGCCGGCGCTCAGGTACGGCGGCCGTTTCCATCGCCAGAGCTCCGGTGGCCGGCGACCGATCCATTCTTGCTCTTCGACGAATTTTTCGTTGCTATGCACGCTGGATTCCCCGATCATCCCCACCGCGGTTTTGAAATCATCACGTACATCCTCGACGGCGGTTTCGAGCATCGCGATTCGCTTGGCAACGACGTCCACGCACTCGCAGGGCATGCGATGCACTTTGTCACTGGCAGTGGCGTGATCCATTCGGAAATGCCGATTGGATCGGCGCATGGAATTCAGCTCTGGATCAACCTTCCGCGTGCACTCAAGAGCGTCGCTCCATCGCTGGAACTAGTCACCCCCCAGCAAATACCCGTGCTCACCTTCGATGGCGGTACGGCGTGCCGTCTTGCTTCACCGTCCGGACCGATCGTTCTGAAAGCCGGCGTCATCTACGACGATGTTCGCTTCGAACGCAAAGGAACGTGGAGCGTCAATCTCCCCGATGATTGGGTTGGGATTGCATACGTCCTGGAGGGAACGCTGGAAATCAACGGTGCTTCCGCCGAAGCTGGCCAACTTGCACTGATCGAGCACGGCCAGATGGAGCTTGCCGCTTCAGCGCAGGCGCGGGCGATTGTGCTCCAGGGGAAACGTCAGCACGAGAGCGTGCGCTTCGTCGGTCCATTTGTTGATTAGGTGGCACCCACCGATGCTCCTCGAGACGAACGCGATCACCATCGAAACGGACACCCTCTGCTTCGAGCAGCTCGCGCATGAGCGTTGGTGTTGCAAAATGCATCCGCCCAGTGAGCTCGCCATTACGATTGACGACTCGATGTGCTGGAATATCCGAACGCCCAGCGACAGCATTGAGCGCCCATCCGACCACGTACGCTGCTGACCGCGAGCCAAGCGCTGCGGCAATGTCGCCGTAGGTCGTCACTCGACCCGGTGGAATTTGACGGACCAACTCCCAGACCTTCTCGTAAAAGTCGCCTTCCATCGTTGATCTCCGTTCTCGCAGAGTGGTAGCAGCTTACCGCAGCGCCAGCGTCATCTTGATGATGTCCTGTGGGATGTCAAGATGGTTCGAGTGGCTATCGTCTGCGGCAACGTCGAGTGGTAAGGGATCCTGATAGTGGCCAGTATAGAACGCGGTGTAGAAGCCGCTGTCTTTCCCTGCAAGCGCATCGGTGACCATCCGGTAGCCCAGCCAACTAGCGCGGAGGATGTCGGATACTGCCGCTTGCCCGCCCCGTTGGAAATAGCCCATATCCACGGTGCGTATCTCCCGCTTGATGTTGCGCCGGCGGAAAATCTCCTCCAGAATCTGGCGGATTTCCTCAAGCGACTTATCATACCCTTCGGCAACGACGATGCGGGTGTCGCGGTCTCGCTCTTCGATCATCGTTGCGAGTTTCTCGTAGTTGACGTTCTCGCGGGGACGGATGATGTACTCAGCTCCCGTTGCAATACCAGCGTAGAATGCCAGATACGCAGAATCCCGCCCCATCGAGCCGATGAGGTACACCCGGCGGTGCGAGCTTGCAGTGTTGCGAATCCATTCGAGCATCTCCAGGCTTCGGTCGAGCGCGCTATAGAACCCAATCGAGGTGCCGTAGTTATTGGCAACATCGTTGTCAATCGAACCAGAACACGCAAGAATGCGCGTGCGCAGTCCTTCTGCTTTGATGATGCGATCGAGTGTTGCGCATGCTTTCAAGCTTCCGTTACCGCCGCAGACGAAAAGGTAGTCGAAGTAGTTCTCATCGAGATTGCGGGCGACTTGGCGTTGCAACGCAGCGTCTTGGGCCAACTCTGGCACACGAACAGTCCCCAAGATTGTGCCGCCCTGGAAGGCTATCCCCGCAACGTCGAGTTTGCCAAGACGGCGGTATTCGTTGGTGATGAGCCCTTTCCAACCATCAATGACACCCCACACCGAAGTATCTGGCCGGAGATTGAGTGCGCAGCGGACCACGCTCCGGATGAACGCATTCATCCCTGAACTATCACCTCCGCCGGTAAGGATCGCGAACTTCACCCTCCCACCCAGCAGATGTAAATCCTCGTCAACCACCGCACCGCAAATGCACCAGCACCAGCTGAGGTCATCAGGCGTTAGCGTACGATCTGAAGCGGAAAACTGCTTGCCCGATCGCCACTGCGCAGTATCACCCGATACGCGCCGCTGGGCAGCTCTGCAACCGAGACTGCCGCTTCATCCGATGGTAGCACAAGCGAACGGACGCATCTCCCCAGCGCATCGACGATCTCGACACGCGATCCAACAGTGCCACGAATACGAATGTGATCGCTGGCAGGATTCGGTACTACGCTCTCTGCAATGACGGGCTGGTCAACGCTCGCTTGGGTGGTCGCCTCGAACGTAACATCGAACGTAACGTAATCGCTCAAATCTGCGATGTTGTAGATGACCACGCCGATGGTGCTCGTGCCAAGATAGCCTTGCGGATCGAACTGGAGTTTGAAGGTGTGGTCGGCCTGACCAGGTTGGAGTGTCACTTGCCCTTGCTCATCAGATTCAAGCACAAAGGAAGGATAGCATGCCATCCCGCTGCAGAAGTTTACACGGTGATGCATTTCCTTCCGCGACGTATCAATGCGGACTCCGAAGCGCACAGGACTGGCGGACACATTCTCGACGCTGATGTATGCATCGAGCGAGGCATCCGGCAAGACGCGATAGGAAAGCTTCTGCCCCTCAACCAACCGGAGCGACGGATTCTGTGTCTGTGGATACGACCAACGCTTCGCGCAGGCGCAGCATCCTTTCTTGACGCGTATGGTTGGCAACGAGCGTTGCACATTCGCACCTGTTTGTGCACTGGCACTAAGAGCTCCCACAAGTACAGCAGCAAGCACAAGGAGACGATAGCGAGGTTTCATAACTTTGCCTCCAAATGTTGGACCGAACAAAATTACAACGCATGATTGGAAAAACAATACAATTAGCCCGCATCGTTGGGACCGTGCTCATCATTGTTGCCACCGTCTGGGGGCAAGACACCGCTTCCTCGGCTCAACTACCACTGGTAACTCTCAAAAAACTCGACGGTACTCCTATTACAACCCGTGAACTTGTCGGCACAGAGAGCGGCCCGATCGTGCTCGATTTTTGGGCGACCTGGTGTAAGCCATGCATTCAAGAGTTGAGCGCACTTGCGGACGTCTATCCAGAGTGGAAAAAGCTCACTGGGGTACGCATCATCGCCATTTCGATCGACGATGCACGCAACAGCAAAAAAGTTGCTCCCTTCGTTCGCGGCAGGGGCTGGGAGTTCGAGGTGTACTTGGACGAAAACGCTGATTTGAAACGCGCGCTCAACATCAACGAGATCCCCCATACGTTCGTGCTCAATCGCCACGGGCAGATCGTCTATCAGCACAAGTCCTATGCCCCTGGTGATGAAGAGCTCCTCTGGGATGCGATCAAAAAGGCAGCCGAATGAACCGCACGATGCGCTACACGTGGCTTGCCTGGTTTAGTGTCGGTTTGCTCTTGCTATTCTCCGAACATGCACTCAGCCAGTTACCAGCAGGATGGCGTGCCGACTTGCAGGTAGATGCGCAGTCTTACACGCCTGACTCTGCCATCAACGCACCAGCAGTCCGCGAAAAAGTTTTAGCGCAAGGGTTTTTCAACTTACTCTATTCGAGCGAACGCTTGCGGTTGGGGCTACGCTACGAGGCGTACTTCAATCCACTGCTCGGCATTGATCCGCGCTATGAGGGCAACGGCATTCCGTACCGCTTTGTGCAGTACCTCGGCGATCGTTTCGATGTCACCGTCGGCAATTCTTATGAGCAGTTCGGCAGTGGGATGATTCTGCGCACCTACGAGGAACGCTCGCTCGGCTTCGATAACTCCTTAGACGGTGTCCGGCTAAAGGTACGCCCTCTCGACGGGGTGCAACTCACTGCGCTCTTCGGCAAGCAGCGCGCGTTCTTTGGTCTGGGACCTGGTATCATCCGTGCTGCCGATCTGAGCGTTGAGCTGCATCAGCTCCGCTGGGATGAGCAACCGATCCTCGATCTGCCGTTCGCACTCGAGCTCGGCGCAAGCGTGGTCAGCAAATACCAGCCCGCCGCTGATCCTCTCCTCCGGTTGCCAGAAAACGTGTTTGCCTACGCCACGCGCCTCTCCCTAACGACCGACCGGTGGAATCTCTACGCCGAGTGGGCGTACAAAATCAACGATCCGCAACAAACCAACAACAACAGTTTCAACCCAGGCAACGGACTCTACATTTCCACCTCCTACAGCGAGGAAGGATTCGGATTGCTGCTTGCCGCCAAACGGATTGACAACATGGACTTCCGATCCGATCGCGGTGCGATTGGGAACGTGCTGACCATCAACTTTTTACCGCCTTTGACAAAGGTGCACACCTACCGCCTCTTTACGCTCTATCCGTATGCAACACAACCCTACGGTGAGTTCGGAGTGCAAGGAGAGATGACCTTCTCCCTTGCGCATGGCTCCGTGCTCGGTGGACAGTACGGTACGACTGTAACGATCAACTACGCACGCATCCACAGCATAGACTCCACCAAGCTCGACGCGTTCACCTACCGCTCAACGTGGAAACCAGGCAAGGTGCTCTTCTACCAAGACTTCAACGTCGAAATTCAGCGTACATGGTCGCGACAGTTCAAGACAACGTTCACCGTCGTAGCACTCGCCTACAACAAGGACGTCATCGAGGTCAAGACTGGATATGGAACGATCTACCCACTGGCATTCGTCCTTGAGTCGCAGTACAAACTCAGCGCACACAGCGCAATCCGCACGGAGCTTTCTCACATGAGCGTCCGCGGTGATATGGGGAATTGGGCGTTCGCGCTGCTGGAGTACACACCGATCAGCAACGTGTATCTGACAGTCTTCGACGAGTGGAACTACGGCAACCCAGAACCGGAGAAACGATACCACTACCCTTCCATTACGCTTACCTACGTTACGGGTGGAACACGTCTCGCCTTCGGGTACGCCAAACAACGTGCGGGGATCCTCTGCGTTGGCGGAGTCTGTCGGCTCGTGCCTGCATCGAACGGCTTTTCGCTTAATCTCTCGAGCACGCTCTAAGGCAGAGGGCAGCCCACAATGCGGGAGTGCCATCAACGCATGCGCTGAATCTTCGGTCGTCCTGCTTGGCTTTATGTACCATCCGTGGGGATCGGTGGCAAGTCTGTCGGGTCACGGACATTGCCTCCGTGGAAAATCGCGAGTGTTGCCGTATGTTTGCGTGAGTATTTTAGCAACTACTAAAACGCTAAACAATTCCTGCCATGCGAAAAGTCTACGTCGAGGGCCGGCTCTGTATCGGCCCCACCTTCTCGAAAGCCGAGTTTGCGCTCATCAAACGGAATTTGGCCGCACAGAAGGGACTGGCAACGCTGGCCGATCTGCTCAATGTTGCGGGCAATATCCAGCGTCTGAAAATCATCTACCTCCTCCACGCCCACAAGGAAATGTGCGTGTGCGACCTGGCCGAAGTGCTCGGGCTGAGTGACTCCGCCGTCTCGCAGCACCTGCGCAAGCTCAAAGACAAGAACATCGTCAGGGCGCGACGCGAAGGACAAACCATCTACTATTCGCTTGTCCCTACCATCTTCACCAAGAATCTCGAGGATATGTTCGCGCTCGATGAAACGAAAGTGCCTCACTCTTTCATGCACACGGAGATTGGATGATGGACACTAAAAAACTATCGTCCCTCGGGGCAGTGATGACAGCAATTCTTGCCTCGCTCTGCTGCATCGGACCCGTGGCTGTGGCGCTCATCGGCATCGGCAGTATCGGTGCCTTTGCGGCGTTCGAAGCGTACCGCCCCTATCTCATCGGTGTGACGGGGCTGTTGCTTGGACTGGCCTTCTATCTTGCCTACCGCAAGCGTGAGGTCATGTGCGAAGACGGCTCGTGCAAAATCGAGAGTGCAAGCAAATGGAACAAGCTAACGGTCTGGCTTGCCGCAGCTCTCGCTGCGCTTGCCATCGCGTTCCCGTCGTTCAACTTCACCAACGCCAATGCCGCCCATGTGATGCTGAATCAGCAGCGGAAGCAAAACTCCACGGTCGTCGCCGTGCTCGAGATCGAAGGGATGGATTGCAAGGGATGTGCGAAAGGACTGGAAGCGACGTTGAGCCGGGCGGCGGGTGTGAAGAATGCGGCGGTGGAGTTCGAGAAGAGCCGGGCTATTGTGGAGTACGATTCGACGAAGACATCTGTCGAGCGTTTAGTTGCAGTGGTGGACGAGACAGGATTCAAAGCGAAGCTGAGCGAGAACCTCAAGTAACCAACCCAGGAGAATCTGTGAAAGAATATCCACTCATCATCATCGGCGGCGGCGCGGCGGCGTTTGCTGCGGCCACAAAAGCCAACGACCTGCGCCAGAAGGCGCTCATCGTCAACAGCGGACTCCCTATCGGCGGCACGTGCGTCAATGTCGGATGCGTGCCGAGCAAACATCTGCTCGAAGTCGGCGCGCGCTATTACTACGGCCAACGTCCGGGCTTTCCGGCGATTCGCACGAGCGGTCAGTTTCAGTTCGACTTTCCCGCTGCCATCGCGCACAAGAACGTAGTTGTCGAAAGCCTTCGCCGGAGCAACTATCTGGACGTCGTCGGTAATTTCAAAACCGTGGAGTTCCGAAGCGGCGCAGCGCGTTTCGTGTCCGATCATGAAATCGAAATTGACGGCGAGCGCCTGCGCGGCGAACGGTTCATCATCGCCACCGGCTCGAAAGCAAAAATTCCTCCCATCCCCGGCATCGAGTCGGTCAAGTATCTCACCAACATCGAAGCGCTGGACTTAGCCCATCTTCCATCATCCATGATCGTCGTCGGTGGCGGACCGCTCGGACTCGAGTTTGCGCAGATGTACGCGCACTTCGGTACGAAGGTTACCGTGCTCGAAAAGATGAAGCGTATCCTTCCGCTGGAAGAGCCGGAAGTCTCCGCCGAAATGCAGCGCATCCTGGAAGAAGAAGGTCTGGTGATTCACACCGGCGTGGACATTAAGAGTGTACGGGAAGAGTCGGGAAAGAAAATTGTCGTGGCGAAGATCAAGAATGAAGAGCGCCAGTTTGCTGCGGAGGAACTTCTGCTCGCCACCGGTATCGAGCCGAAGACGAAGTCGCTGGGATTGGAACAGGCTGGCGTTGCAACGGATGCGCGCGGCTTCATCGTTACCGACAGCGAGCTGCGCACGACGCAGCCGCACATCTGGGCGGCGGGCGATTGCGTGGGCAAGATGGCGCTCGAAACCGTTGCGGCGAAAGAAGGCGCCGTTGCTGCCGAGAATGCGCTGACCGGCTCGCACCTGTCGCTCAACTACGACGAAATCCCGCACGCCGTCTTCACGACGCCGCAGGTAGCGAGCGTGGGACTGACCGAACGTGAGTTGATGCGCCGCCTGAATGTGTGCGCCTGCCGTACCGTGCCGCTCTCGATGGTGCCGAAAGCGAAAGCCGTGGGCGAGACGCGCGGGCTGGTAAAACTCGTCATTGATCCGCGCACGAGCGTCGTCGTCGGCTGCCACATTGTTGCGCCGGTTGCCGCCGAGATGATTCACGAAGCGGTGCTTGCTATCCGCTGCAAGCTAACAGTGGACGATCTCATCAACACGGTGCACACGTTCCCGACCTTTAGCGAAGGCATCAAACTGGCGGCACAAGCCTTCACACGCGACATCAGCGTGATGACGTGCTGCATTGGATGAAACACCTTGCTCGAATGAAGGCTGCCATCAGCACAAACTTTCCTGACCACGATCGAGAGCGTAGATCCGTTCCTTAGGCGGAACTGCTGGTACTTTTGCAGCGTTGACAGCTTGCACTGCGTTTGGAGCTTAGAATGCTAGCACGCACAGCACTTCTGTTGCTTGTGGCAATTTCTGTGGCCTCCGCCGACGATGCACGCGCAATCGTCGAGCATCTCCGCGCGAAAGCACAGCGGATTCAATCGCTTCGTGCTGAAGTTGCCATTGAGGTTGCAATCCCATCGTTCAAGGTCCCACGTGCTCGTGGCGTGCTTACGATTGTTCCGCCCGACTCTATCAACTTTCGCTCCGAACAGCTAACGTTTATCCCCAAAGCTGGGTGGCAGCTCAATCCATTGGTGCTCTTGCAACGGTACCAATTTCTCGCCTTTGCTGAAACACCGCTCAAGAGCGGGGATCGTTCCGCTGTGCTACGACTGTTTCCAACACCAGACACTGGAGAGTTGCTGGCAGCAAAAATCACCGTTGACCTTCGCGATACCACGATCACTGCTGCCCAGATTACGCAGCGTAGCGGAGGTGTCGTTACACTCGAACTGCACTATGGCGACCAGCGCAGCGTTCTCCTTCCAGACCGCATCACAATGCGCATGACGATGATGCCGATCGCGATCCCCAAAGCGTTGACAGGCGACCTGAGCCAACAAACTTCGAACAAGCACCAACCCACCGAGCCAGTCAGCGGCACCATCACCATCGAATTCCTCCGCTACACGCACATCGAGCGCCGTAATTTTCGTCAGTGACGAATCGGGCGTTCGCACAGAGCAAATGGTTGCAGTCTCGGTTGACGAGTTCCTCAGCGAATGTGAGCACACCAAGACCCTCTGCGTCTTCGATGTCCGAAGTCCCGCAGAGTACGCGCGCGGCGCAATTCCTGGAGCGGCGTCACTTCCGCTTTTTGACGACACCGAGCGGGAGATTATCGGCATAACCTACCACACCGAAGGACGTACCGCCGCACTCAAGCGCGGGCTGGAGCTTGTTGGCCCCAAGCTACGTTGGCTGGTCGAACAGGTCGAAACGCGGCTGCTCCCCGGCCAAGTGGTGGGACTCTACTGCTGGCGTGGTGGCATGCGTTCGGCAGCAGTGGCGTGGCTGCTAGAGTTTTACGGGTTCCAGGTCGTGCTGTTGCGCGGTGGCTATAAAGCATTTCGCCGTTTCGTCCTTGCGCAATTCGAAGCACCGCGGACACTCTACGTACTGAGCGGCTGCACAGGAGCAGGCAAAACCGCTGTGCTTTCGCTGCTTGCAGCCCGCGGTGAAGCAACGATTGACTTGGAGGCACTTGCCTGCCACCGTGGCTCTGCCTTCGGTGCGCTCGGATTGTCCCCACAGCCAACGCAACAGAACTTCGAGAATTCGCTCGCAGTAGCACTCTGGAAAAATCGCGCAGCCGAGCGCATCTGGATCGAAGACGAATCGCGACGGATCGGCACGCTCACAATTCCCGACGGTCTCTGGCGACAAATGCTCTCTGCTCCAATCGTAGCGCTCGATGTTCCGCTCGATCGGCGCATCGAACACTTGGTGCAGGAATACGGAAGCTTTCCACTGTGCGAGCTTGCCCAGTGCTTGGAAGCAATTCGCCAGCGACTGGGCGCAGAGCGCTACGCGCGCGCATGTGCTGCACTCAAGGGAGGCGATCTGCCAAGCGTTGCACAGATTGCGCTCGAACACTACGACAAAGCCTACCGGCACAGTCTCCGCAAACGTGCCGAACGTGTCCGCTGGGTAGAAGCCCAATCGCCAGAAGATGCTGCCTCCAAGCTTTGCTTACTCATCATGCAGCTGGACAGATCGCACAATCCCGTTAGTCTTGCATGAGCACAGGCGCTGCTTCCACTCTCGTTGTGGATCTCGACGACACCTTACTCCGCACCGATTTGCTTTGGGAAGCAATCTCTGAGTTGGCGCGCCGGAAGCCGTTGCTGTTGCTCTTGGTGCCACTGGTTGCACTCGGCGGGCGTCCCCGTCTGAAGCATTGGCTTGCAAGGCATGTGCAACTCGATTGGGACGCGCTCCCGCTCAACGACGAAGTTCTCGCATTTGTCCGCGCTGCAAAGGCGCAAGGTCGAACCGTTATCCTCGCAACTGCTGCGGTTCAGCCGTGGGCAACTGCGATTGCCGAGCGTGTAGGGTGCTTCGATAGCGTAATCGGCACACGCCAAACCAACCTCAGTGGCAGCGCCAAGCTCGAACATTTGCGGCGCTATCTCAATGGCGCGCCATTTGACTACATCGGCGATCGCGGCGTAGATATTCCGCTCTGGCGCGCTGCTGAGCGTGCGTACATCGTCGGTGATGCATCGCGGTATGAACGCAGCCTCGGAAAATCTTTTGCAGGCAGCTTCGCCCGTCCCACTGCGCGTTTCCGCGATTGGCTTAGCTTTTTACGGCTCCACCACTGGAGCAAAAATCTCTTGGTGCTGGTTCCGATCGCTCTTGCGCATCGCCTCAGCGATGGGAGTGCGCTGCTCCATGCAGTACTAGCAGCAGTCCTGCTGAGCATCGTGGCATCGGCTCTCTACATCTTCAACGATGTGGTTGACTTGCCTAGCGATCGCATTCATCCTCGCAAACGCAAGCGTCCGCTTGCACGCGGAGCTATCTCGCTCCAATCGGCGTGGATCGCTCTGACGCTCAGCCTGTTGGTGGGGATGATCGCTGCCATCACGCTGCTGCCCCCGGAAGCATTTGCTCTGCTTGCGGTGTATGGCGTTGGCTCTGCGGCATATTCGCTCCTGCTCAAGCGGATTGCTCTAGTGGACGTCCTCGTGCTGGCTGGACTCTACGTACTACGCCTGGCAATTGGTGGCGCTGCCACGCACACCGAGCTTTCTCCCTGGCTGCTTGGCTTTGCGCTCCTTTTTTTCACCAGCCTTGCACTGCTCAAGCGGCATACCGAAGTGATACACCTGCGAGCAAACGATGCACCCATCGAGCTACAGCGACCCTACACCGAGCGCGACGAACCTTTTCTCCTGGCTATGGGGATCGGAACAGCGATGGCCGCAGTCGTGATTTTGATCCTCTACCTGGCCAGCGATCGAGTGCGAACGCTCTACACCCATCCGGACGTCCTCTGGCTCATATTGCCGCTGATGCTGTGGTGGTTGATGCGAATGTGGCGCGCATCGGTCCGAGGGGAGCTCGATGGCGATCCGCTGAGCGCCGCACTTAGCGACCCATGGAGCCTGGCCGTCGGCGCAATCATCGCAGCCATCGTCTTGGTCGTTGCCCGATGAATCGTGTGGCGCTTTGCAGCTGGACAGGACTGCCGCACACGCGCATCTACCCTGCTCTGGAAGTTGAGCACTGCACCGAGAATCCCTTCGCGCAAACCGAGGCCATGCTTCTTGCCCGCGGCAATGGCCGAAGCTACGGCGATGTCTGCTTGCCCAGCCACACCGCAGTGCTCACGTCAAGACTTCAGCGGATCCATTCGTTCGACACCGAGCGTGGCATCATCACAGCGGAAGCAGGTATCTCGTTGGCTGCGCTACTCTGCATCACCATTCCCCGCGGATGGACGCTTCCGGTGCTCCCTGGCACAGGTGCTGTAACAGTCGGCGGTGCAATTGCAAACGACATTCACGGCAAAAGTCATCACTGGGCAGGAACGTTCGGTCGGTGGGTACGGCAGATAGAGTTGCTTCGCTCCGATGGACGCATCCGCTGCTCGCCGAGCGACAATGCTGAGCTGCTTGCGGCAACGATCGGGGGGCTTGGGCTAACGGGCATCATCACCTGGGCTGAGCTGCAGCTTATTCCCTGCAGTTCAGCATGGATGGAAACTCGCGCCACGCGCTTTGCGACACTCGAGGAGTTCTACGATCACACACGCACCCTCGAAGCCACCGCAGCGTACGTTGTGGCGTGGTGCGACCTCTCGCGCCCAGGACGCATCAGCGGGATCCTCTCTGCAGCCACCTTCTGCAACGATGGCCAGCGCTCGGTGTATGCTGCAGGAAATGAGCGACGATTCCCTCTGCTGCCAGTTTCTGTCTTTTCCAGGCCGACGGTCCGCATCGCCAACATGCTCTACCGCTGGCTATCGAGCCGAGGTCCATCCCGCCAGCACTACACGAAGGTATTCTTCCCACTCGATGGTGTGCCGTGGAATCGTCTGTTCGGTCCGCGTGGCTTTTACCAGCTGCAGGCGGTCCTCCCCGACGAATGTGCCCGCGATGGAGTCACCGCGATATGCGAGCGTCTCTGGCATGCAAAGCTTCCAGTGCCGCTCTGCGTCCTCAAAAAATTTTCGGCAATCGAATCGCCGGGGCTGCTCTCGTTCCCGATGGCAGGAACGAGCATTGCCCTCGATGTACCGAATACCAACGGCGCACGGGATACGTTGAGAGCCATCATTGCAGACGTCGTCGCCGCTGGTGGCCGAATCTATCCAGCAAAAGATGTGCTGATGATCCCCGCAGAGTTCCAACGCATGTATCCGCAGTGGGAAGTGCTCGAACGCTGGCGAGATCGGCGATGCTGCTCGCAATTTTGGGAGCGTGTCACGTGCGGGATACAGTCATGACCCCTTCTTCGATCCTCATCGTTGGTGCGACCTCTGCAATCGCAGAGCAGACAGCGCTCGCCCTTGTCGGAAGATGCAAGCAATTCGTCCTTGCAGCACGCAACCAAGAACGGCTCAGCGCAGTCGCCACGCTCCTTGGCGTACGTGGCGCTACGGTCCACACGCTCGCGTATGATGCTGAACACATGCAGGAGGTGGACCTACTCGCCCAAGCACGCCAGGTGCTCGGTGGTGAACTGCCCGATGCCGTCCTGATTGCACACGCAGTGCTTCCTCGGCATGAGGAAGTTGTCCATGACCCGATCCTGGCGCACAGAGTGCTCGAAATCAACACGGTCTCGGTGCTGACACTCTGCACGGCGGTGTGCAGGCACTTTGAGGAACGCGGCCGTGGCACCCTTGCGGTCATTAGCTCGGTCGCCGCCGATCGCGGGCGCGTCAACAACTTTCTCTACGCCGCATCGAAGGCTGCACTCGATGTGTACCTCGATGGCCTGCGATTGCGGTGGAAGCTGCGTTCATCGCACTTGCGAGTGCTGACAATCAAACCTGGGTACGTCCGCACACCGATGACAGCACACGTGGAGCGAATGATCTTCCCTGCTACACCAGAGCGAGTCGGAGCAGCAATTGCGCGGCTCATCGCTGGTCATCGCGATGGCAGATGCTACATCCCTTGGTGGTGGCGGCCAATCATGGCCATCGCTCGCTTGCTCCCCGATCGCGCGATGCTCTACGTCAAGCATTAGCAGAAGGCAAAAAACATTTTGGCAAATTCCGACGCACCCCGTATTTTCGCGCCGCAATTGTTTGCACTCAATGTTCAAACGCGTGCAATGACCTCCATGCTGCGACGACGATCACTCCGACGACGACCCTGCCAGCAGTGGCACGGGACGGCGGCGGTGTTGTCGCAGGCGTTGGAGAATACCACCTATCACTGGTAACACGCGCACAAGCACCCAAACGTAGAACTGCCGCTTCCTCCGTGCCACGAGGAAGCGGCGTTTGTTTTCCAACAAGCAGAACGGACACCGATGGAAATAGCAAATGCAGAACCTGCAATCGGAGCTGATGCAATCGTCGTCACCGTTGCATCGAGCGAGCACGAATGCTACGCTGAAACAATTTCGCGCCTGATCGAGGAATCTGCCCTCCAGCGCGGCACAGGCATTGCGCGCCGCCCGCCCGAATACATCCGCCAGAAAATGCGCGCTGGGAACGCAATCATCGCGCTCGATCGAAGTGGCGATGGTAGCAACCCAGCATTCGTGGGGTTTTGCTACATCGAGACGTGGGAGCACGGGCGCTACGTTGCCAACTCTGGGTTGATCGTTGCGCCGAGCTACCGCCGGCACGGTGTAGCACGACGCATCAAGTACGCTGCGTTTGAACTGTCCCGGCGCTTGTACCCCGAAGCAAAAATCTTCAGCATCACCACCAGCGCCGCCGTCCTCAAGCTCAACAGCGAGCTGGGCTTCCGTCCTGTCCACTTTAGCGAGTTGACCAGCGACGAAGAATTCTGGCGCGGCTGTGCCTCCTGCCGCAATTACGACATTCTGCAGCGGACCGGACGCACCATGTGCCTGTGCACAGGGCTGCTCTACGATCCTGCCGAGCATATCGAGCATGCACTTCCGATCGTTCCACCGACCGATGACCAACGATGAGCGACGTCGTTCTCGCATTCAGTGGCGGCCTCGATACGTCATACTGCCTGCTCTACCTGCGCGCCGAGTGCGGCGCACAGGTTCACACCGTCACGGTTGACACCGGAGGATTCACACCGGAAGAAAAAACTGCCATCGAGCGCCGCGCACGCGAGCTTGGGGCAGCATCTCACACGACGCTCGATGGCACCACGCCACTCTACGAGCACTGCCTCCGGTACCTGGTATTCGGCAACGTACTTCGGTACGGCACGTACCCACTTTCGGTCAGCGCCGAGCGCGCCATCCAGGCGCGGTTGATTGCACAGCACGCGCGCCAGCTCGGTGCCCGAGCGCTCGCACATGGGAGCACCGGCGCGGGCAACGACCAAATTCGCTTCGATGCTGCCTGGAGCATTCTGGCGCCAGAACTCGAGATACTGACACCAATCCGCGATGGCAACGTCACTCGCGAGCAAGCACTCGCCTACTTGCATGCCCATGGCGTTGCATTGGAACACGAGCGCCCACCGTACTCGATCAACCGTGGCATCTGGGGGACAACCGTCGGCGGTCGCCAGACGCTTACCTCCCACGAACCGCTCCCAGACGATGCGTTCCCCACGCCGATCACTGCACACGGCACAACACGGCTCACTCTCCACTTCATCCGTGGTGAGCTTGTCGGCTTCGATGGGACACTCTACGAACATCCACTCCACGCTATCGCTGCACTCGAGGAAACTGCAGCGCCCTGGGGTGTCGGCCGCGGCATTCATGTGGGGGATACCATACTCGGCACCAAAGGTCGCGTAGGATTCCAAGCAGCAGCAGCGCATCTGACAATTGCAGCACACCACGCACTCGAAAAGCACACGCTCACAAAATGGCAACTGCTCTTGAAAGAGCATCTGGCGCTCTGGTACGGGCAATTACTCCACGAGGGAATGTTCGAAGAACCAGCGCTCCGCGGAGTCGAAGCATTCTTCGAGCGAACCCAGCGAACGGTCACTGGTGACGTAATCGTGCAGCTTTCACCGAAGCGTTTCGAGATCGAGGGCGTCATTTCGCCTCACGACCTGATGCACGCGCGCTTTGGTCGCTACGGGGAACAAGCGACCGATTGGAGCGCTGCCGACGTCCGCGGCTTTGCCCGCATCGCAGCCGAGCAGCTCCGCATCTTCCACACCATCAACGGAGAGACGGTATGACGCGCGTGGGCATCATCGGCGCCAGCGGCTATGCCGGGACAGAACTCGTCCGCGTGCTTGCGTTCCATCCACACGTCGAGATTGCGTACCTGGTAAGCCGAACACACGCGGGGAAACCGATGAGCGCGCTTGCGCCAGACCTCGACGGAATCGTGGACACCCCACTCCAGGCTCAGCCCACCGGTGATGCAGATGTCGTGTTCCTGGCTGTTCCGCATGGCGCTGCACAAGCTCTCCTGGCAGAGCATCCACAGCTCGACCGCAGCATCATTGTGGACTTGAGCAGCGACCATCGCTCAGATCCAGTGTTCGTCTATGGCTTGCCCGAACTCAACCGCGACCGCATTCGTACAGCACGCCGTATTGCCAATCCCGGCTGCTTTGCAACAGCGCTGTCGCTATCGCTTCTGCCATTGCGGTACAGCGGAATCACGCTACCAGCAATCTACGCCAGCGGGATCACCGGCTCAACGGGTGCGGGCGCTCCATTGAGTCCAACGCTGCATTTTTCCTGGCGCTTTGCGAACGTCGAACCCTACAGCATCTTGAGCCATCGGCATGCCGAGGAAGTCCGCACCGCACTCGGCCTGGAGCCGCCGCTGCACTTTGTTCCGCAGCGTGGTCCCTTTACACGCGGGATCGTAACGACAACATTTTTTCCTTCCTCATTGCCGGAGGAAACACTCGCCCAACTCTACCGCGAGTATTACGCTGCTCATCCTCTCGTCCGATGCACAAGCGACCCCCCGGACCTCAAGCGTGTTGTCGGAACAGCGCGTGCGGTTGTCCACTGCGCCGTTCGCCAGCAAACTGCGGTGATCATCTGTGCACTCGATAACATGCTCAAAGGCGCAGCAGCACAGGCTGTGCAGAACATGAACCTTGCGCTTGGGCTGGACGAAACCACAGGGCTTCCACTTCGGAGTATCGGTTGGTAACGATGGAACAGCAGATGATGCAACACTTCACAAAACTCGCTGACGTACCGGACCTCGGCGCGCTCATCGAACGCGCAATCGAGTGTAAACGCTCGCCTCATGCCTGGTCATCGCTTGGTCGAGGTCGTGCACTCGGGATGGTGTTTTTCAATCCAAGCCTCCGAACACGCGTGAGCACGCACCGCGCAGCGACGCTCTTGGGCATGGATGTCATCAGCATGACCGTCGGCGATGAAACCTGGCAACTCGAAACGCGCGACGGTGTGGTGATGGATGGCCCAGCAGCTGAGCATATCCGCGAAGCAGCAGCAGTGCTCGGTCGGTACGTGGATGTGTTGGGAGTCCGCTCGTTCGCGCAGCTCCGCGATCGCCAGGAAGATTACGCCGAAACGATCCTCGAACGCTTCCGTGCATGCGCAGGAGTTCCGATTGTGAGCCTCGAATCAGCAACACGGCATCCACTCCAATCACTGGCAGATGTGCTGACGATCGAACAGTTCAAGCGTCGCAGCCGACCTCGCGTTGTGCTCACGTGGGCACCGCATCCCAAAGCCTTGCCGCAGGCCGTCCCCAATTCGTTTGCGGAGTGGGCACGCGCGATGGACTACGAGCTGGTCATTGCACATCCTCCGGGATACGAACTCGATCCACAATTCACCGAGGGTGCAACGATCTCCTATGACCAAGACGAAGCGCTCGACGGCGCCGAGTTCGTCTATGCAAAAAACTGGTCGAGCTACCGTGACTACGGAAAAATTTTGTCGCAGGATCGGTCTTGGCAAATCACACCGGAGAAGATGGCGCGCACCAGCGATGGCTACTTCCTCCACTGCCTTCCGATTCGGCGGAATATGATCGCAAGCGACGCAGTACTCGATTCACCGCGCTCGCTTGTAATCGAGCAAGCAGCTAACCGCATCCCCGCAGCGCAAGCTGTCCTCCGAACGATTTTGGAGACGCGATGACAACGCTGCACATCCTCAAGCTCGGCGGCGAACTCCTTGGCGGTGACAGCAGCAACCTTGCGCCCCTTGCCGGCCAACTGGCGCAGATGCCACAGCCGCTCCTCATCGTCCATGGCGGCGGAAAACAAACGACTGCACTTGCTGAGAGACTCGGAATCGAAGCTCATTTTCACAACGGCCGCCGCATCACAGACGCCGCCATGCTCGATGTGCTGGTGATGACGACCGCCGGCCTGCTCAACAAGCGCTTGGTTGCAGCACTCTTGGCTCAACGGGTGCGCGCTGTTGGAATCGCTGCATGCGATGGCAACATCATCTGCGCCACCAAGCGGCAAGGAACGATTGACTTCGGCTACGTCGGCGATCCCATTTGCGCAGACATCGCTCCGCTGAAAGCATTGCTCGACGCTGGATTTGTCCCTGTCGTCGCGCCGATCACCCACGATGGATGCGGACAGCTCCTCAACACCAATGCCGACACAGTCGCAGCGAGCCTGGCGGCGCAGTTTGCCGCTGCTCGATGGTTGGATGTGCGACTTTGGTTTTGCACTCCGAGCGGCGGCGTTCGCGATGCGGACGGAGCAATCATCCCCGCACTCGACCGCCAGCAGCTCGCACAGCTGGTTGATCGCGGTGTCGTCCGCGATGGGATGCTCCCGAAGCTCGACGCCGCTTTTGCTGCAGCAGACTGTGGCACTGCCGAGGTTGCAATCATCGCAACCGAGCATTTACCGCATGCGCGCGGTACCCGAATCCTTCCCGTGCGGAGATCTGCGCAATGAACGATGCCGTCCAACTGCTCGCGCAGCTCATCGCGACCTTCTCGCCGAGCCGAGAGGAAAGCCACGCCGCTGCGATCATCGAGCGTTTTCTTGCCCAGCGCACCATCCCTTGGCAACGGAGCGGCAATAACGTCTGGGCATGCTCGGCATCGTTTGACCAGTCGAAGCCAACGATCCTGCTCAACTCGCACCTCGATACTGTCCGTCCTGTCGCAGGGTGGACGCGCAATCCGCTCTCTCCAACCATCGAGGGTGGCAGAATCTACGGCTTAGGCAGCAACGACGCCGGCGCGAGTCTGGTTGCGCTCGCAGTGGTGTTTGCGGAGCTGTGGGCACAGCCACTGCACTACAACCTGGTCTTTGCTGCAACTGCCGAAGAGGAAATCAGCGGAACAGGTGGAATCAGCTCGATTCTCGAACAGCTTCCGCGCCTGGATGCAGCGATCGTCGGCGAGCCAACCTCGCTTCGGATGGCAATTGCAGAGCGCGGCTTGATGGTCCTTCGCTGCGTCGCCGAAGGCGTCGCTGGCCACGCTGCACACGGTACGGGCGTCAATGCCATTGACATTGCACTCGACGACATTGCCTGGCTCCACGCCCAGCCGTTCGAACGCACAAGCGATCTGCTCGGTCGCGTTCGCGCAACGGTCACGATGATCTCGGCAGGCTCGCAGCACAACGTCATCCCGGATCGGTGCTCGTTCACCGTTGATCTGCGCACTACCGACGCCTACACGCACGAAGAGCTGCTCGGGATGCTCGAAGCGAACCTACGCTCACGCATCGAGCAGGTATCGCTGCGTTTGCGTCCGTCGCGGCTCCCTGCAGGGCATGCATTCCTCCGTGTTGCCGAGCGTCTGCGCATTCCGTGCTATGCGTCGCCGACGCTCTCGGATCAGGCGCTGCTGCCGGTGCCGAGCATCAAGATGGGTCCGGGCGACTCACAGCGTTCGCACACCGCCGATGAGTACATCGAACTCGCCGAGCTTGCCGATGGCATTGCCCGCTATCGCGCCTTTCTTGCAACGCTCGCAGAATACCTCTCGAACCATTCACTCCTGGAGGAATGATGAAGCTCTGGCAAAAGAGTACCACGCAACTGGACGACGCGGTCGAACAATTCACGATCGGCCGTGATCGGGAGCTCGATCTCCACTTGGCTCGGTACGACGTTGCCGCATCAATCGCGCACGCACAAATGCTCGGCAAAACGGGCATCATTTCAGCTGATGAATCCACAACGCTCATCGAGGCACTCGAGGAAATCGCACAAGAGATCGAACGCGGCACCTTTCGCATCGAGGATGGCGTCGAGGACATCCACTCGCAACTGGAGCTTCTGCTGGTGCGGCGGCTCGGCCCGATCGGCGAGAAAATCCACACCGCACGTTCGCGCAACGACCAAGTGCTCACCGCGATAGCGCTCTACGCGCGCGATCGCCTGGAGCGAACTGCAGCGAATATCCAAACGCTCGTGGGCACTATGCTTGCATGGGCAGCGCGCCACCGCGAAATCCTCATGCCAGGCCTGACACACATGCAAGCAGCAATGCCGACGACGTTCGCGCTCTGGATGAGCTCGTTTGCCGAATCGCTTCTCGACGACGGTGCATTTGCCACAGCTGCTGGCGAGATTGCAGCGAAAAATCCGCTCGGCACCGCCGCTGGCTATGGGAGCAGTTTCCCGATCGATCGCCGCATGACAACTGCGCTGCTCGGCTTCCGCACGATGGTTGCCAGCCCGGCAGCAGCGCAGCTTCTCCGCGGGAAAATCGAGCGTGCCTGTGCAACGGCACTGGCAGCGTATTCGGCTACGCTCGGGCGCTTGGCAATGGACGTGGTGCTCTTCCTATCGCCGGGCTATCAATTTCTCCGGCTCCCGCCTGCACTAACGACAGGATCGAGCATCATGCCGCACAAACAAAATCCGGACGTCTTCGAACTGCTCCGTGCGCGGTTCAATCGTGTGCAGGCAGTTCCGACCACTATCGGCATGGTGACAATCAATCTGCCCTCGGGCTACCATCGGGACTATCAGGTGCTCAAGGAACTGCTGCTTCCGGCGTGGGATGAGTTCGATGAATGCGTCGCTGTCCTTACTCATGTGTTGCCTCACCTGGAACCCACCGAGGGGATAGTCGAGCGAGCAGAGTATCGGGGAATCTGGAGCGTCGAGCGCGTCCACGAACGGATGCGATCCCATGGAGAAACCTTCCGCGCGGCATACCGCGCAGTCGCAGAATCTGCCGAGAACATCCCGGCACCCCAGCAGTGCCCGGCATATCTGCGGAAGATGGAGCAGGAAGCATTGGCTGCGCTCGGCACGGCTCTGGAGCACGCGCGGACTGAGCGTGCAGAGTCGGTGTAGCGGTTGGTCGTTGTGCTCAATGCGTCATTTGCTCGAGGCACTTGTTCGTCCTATAGCGCAGTGGGAACTTGTGGATGCATGCAATGGCACTATCCGAGCGAATCACAATTTTCGGACGCGATATCATTGACCGTGCTGCGATCGAGCAGCTCGAGCGCTGCGTCGGCGAGGACGACATTGGCGTCCTCAATGCCGACGCACATCACGGGTACCGCCATCCGATTGGCGGAGCAGTCGCCTACCGCGATAAAATTTCGCTCTCCGGTGTTGGGTTCGACATCGCCTGTGGCAACAAGGCAGTACGCACCAATATTCGCGCCGCCGATGTGGACATTGCCCGCGTGATGGACGAGATCGTCCGTCGCATCTCGTTTGGTGTTGGGCGCAAAAGCAAAGAGCCGGTTGATCACCCAGTGCTCGAGCGCATCGCCCACGCTGAGTTCAAGCCCCAGCGGAAGCTCTACACCTTAGCTGCAGAACAGCTCGGCACCGTCGGTGGTGGCAACCACTACGTGGACCTTTACCGCGACGACGACGGCTGGCTCTGGGTGGCGGTGCATTTCGGCTCGCGCGGTTTCGGGCATCGCACGACGATGGGCTTTATTGCGCTCTCGCAGGGGCGATCGTTCGACGACCACGTCCCGGAAGGCTCAATGGATGCACCGCCGATCCTTTTCGATGCTCGATCTGAACTCGGACAGGACTACCTTGCTGCAATCGAGCTTGCCGGCGAGTACGCTTACGCTGGGCGCGATATTGTCGTGGAGAAGGTGCTCGAGATCCTCGGCGCGCGTGCGACGTACACGGTGCACAATCACCACAACTTCCTCTGGCGCGAGGAGCACTTCGGGCACGAGTGGTGGGTAGTGCGAAAAGGCTGCACACCGGCTTTTCCCGGACAAGCGTCATTCATCGGCTCGACGATGGGAGACATCGCGGTCATCGTCGAGGGTATGGAGAGCGAACTTGCACGCCGCGCACTCTATACGACTGTGCACGGCGCAGGACGCACGATGAGTCGAACACAAGCAGCGGGAAAACGTCGTTGGCGTCGCGGTCGGTGGGTGCAGGTATCGCCGGGGTTGGTCAACTTCGAGCAGGTCAAAGCGCAGCTTCGGTCGCGTGGCATCGAGCTTCGCGGTGGCGGTGCCGACGAAGCGCCCCAGTGCTATAAACCGCTCCGTGAGGTGCTTGCTCGCCACGAAGGAACGATCCGTATTCTCTGGACACTCTACCCCTTGGGCGTCGCAATGGCCGGGGAGCAAGACTTCGACCCCTACAAGGATTAGCCCACGGGGATCGCCGCTTCCTCTGCAATGCGGAGGCAATAGTCGCGGTATGAGCACTTCGGCAACTGCTGGATATGCCGGAGCAATTGCTCACGAGTGATAAAACCTTCGTAGAGTGCGATTTCCTCCAAGCATGCAATCTTCAAGCCTTGGCGTTTCTCGATGGCGTGGATAAACTGGCTTGCTTCGAGCAATGCTTCGGGTGTCCCGGTATCGAGCCACGCAACGCCACGCCCAATCAATTCTGCCCGCAGGCGCCCACGCTCCAAGTAGAGCCGCTGCAAATCAGTAATCTCCAGTTCACCCCGCGGGCTCGGGCGGAGCATTCCCGCAAGCTCGACAACATCCGGCGTGAACACATACAGCCCAGGAATCGCATAGGAGGAGCGCGGCTGGCGAGGTTTTTCTTCGATGCTCAGCACTTGCCCATCGGGAGCGAACTCGACGACGCCGTACCGCTCGGGATCCTGGACGCGATAGGCGAAAATCGTTGCGCCTTCGTTGGTCGCAAGGGCACGGCGGAGGAAGTCGAGCTTGCCGTAGAAGAGATTATCGCCCAAAATCAAGCACACCTGCTCGCTCCCAATAAAGTCAGCGCCGATGGTGAATGCTTCTGCGATCCCGCGTGGCTGCGGCTGGACAGCGTAGCGGAGCTGAATACCCCACTGGCTGCCATCGCCCAGGAGGCGCTCGAGCGCAGGTGTATCGTGCGGCGTCGAAATGATGAGGATCTGGCGAATTCCAGCCAGCATGAGCGTCCCGAGCGGATAGTAAATCATCGGCTTGTCATAGACCGGCTGCAACTGCTTGCTCTGGACGGCGGTCATCGGATAGAGCCGCGTGCCACTGCCGCCAGCGAGCACGATTCCTTTGGTCATTGCTGCTGTGGAGATGGTGAAGATGATCCGCCCCAGCGTTGGTCGTTCTGGAGCTGCTTGAGGTATGCAAAGTCGTGGGCGAAGTCAACGACGTTTCGGAGTGCACCCGTGGTCAGTTCCATGTACACTGCTTGAAATCGCTCCAAGAGCGGTTCCTCGTCGGTTGCGTCGAGCGCAGTCGCAATGCCAAGCCGGAACTCGTTGACTTGCGCGGTGAACTCATCCTCGAGTTGGCGGTAGCCTTCGTCGCCACGCCGCATGCGACGGAGTGCGCGGTACACACGCCAGAGAGCTGCGCCACTGGTGATGATCCGCTGTGCCAGCGCAGCGTCTGCTTGGAGTGCGCACAGCTCAAGCACAATTGCCAGATCGTCCGGCTTGCGGAGATTGTTGCCGCTGTACTCTTGCAGGTACGCAACCACTGCCAATGTGTCGTCGGAAATCTCCATCGTTACGAGCGGAAGAAAAAGTACACAGCAGCAAGGAGCAAAAGGAACCCAACCGCATGGTTCCATGCCAGATGCTGGCTTTTGAAGACCGCGACAGCGATGATCGTAAACACTACAAGGTTGATCGCCTCTTGGATGATCTTGAGCTGGAAAAGAGTAAATGGTCCGCCCGTGCCGACAAAACCAATGCGATTGGCTGGGATCATGAACAGGTATTCAAATAGCGCTAGCAACCAACTTGTGACGATGACGCCCGTCAACCCGAATCGCTCGATACCAAGCTGTCCACTATAGCGGAGGTGTCCATACCATGCGAACGTCATGAACGTATTCGAAAGCACCAAAAGGAGTATCGTTGCCAGACCACGCGTGAACATTACTGGTTGCAATGAATAGTGCTGTAGCAAAAATATCGTTTGCGTGTCCGCGCAACGACGTGGTTCCTCCGTTGCTTGAATGCTGCGCTTTGCGGGTTGCCTGTTATTTTCGCGCTCCACATTGTCCCACTAGGCACCGGCAATGGAATCACGGTACAAGACGTACATCTACGTCGAGCAGCTCGGCAACTACATCGGCAAGGAAGTTACGCTCCGCGGCTGGGTGTACGACCGCACCGAAAAAGGCAAGCTGCAGTTCATCAAGCTCCGCGATGGAACAGGGATCGTGCAGTGCGTCCTGTTCAAGCCGAACGTAGCCGAGGAAGTCTTCGAGCGTGCAAAAACGCTCGTCCAAGAGGCATCATTCGGCATCCGCGGTACTGTCCGCGAGGATGCACGCGCCCCGGGCGGCGTCGAGGTAGATATTGCGGACTTGTGGATCTACCACATCCCGCCGGAGCAATACCCCATCACCCCGAAAGAGCATGGCATCGAGTTTTTGATGGAGCATCGGCACCTGTGGCTCCGATCGCAACGGCAATGGGCGATCCTGCGAGTCCGCGCAGCAGTGGTACGGGCCATCCGCGAATTTTTCGATGCACACGGCTTTGTGCTCGCAGATTCCCCCATCCTGACACCGAACGCCTGCGAAGGCACCAGTACGCTCTTCGAAACCGAATACTTCGACCTTGGGAAGGCGTACCTGTCGCAATCGGGCCAGCTCTACGCTGAAGCCAGTGCCATGGCGCTCGGACGTGTCTATACGTTCGGCCCGACGTTCCGCGCCGAGCGCTCGAAGACACGCCGCCACTTGACCGAGTTCTGGATGGTCGAACCGGAGATGGCCTTCTTCGATCTGGACGATACAATGGATCTGGCTGAGGATCTTGTCGAGCACATTGTGCAGACCGTCCTCCGGCAGTGTCAGCGGGAGCTTGCAGTCTTGGGGCGCGATACGAGCAAACTCGAGAAAGTACGCCGTCCGTTCTACCGCCTCAGCTACACCGAAGCAGTCGAGTATTTGCAGAAACGCGGTGTCAAACTCATCAAGAAAAATCCCGATGGGAGCGAGTCGCAGCACGATTTCCCCTGGGGCGAAGACTTTGGCGCACCGCAGGAAGAAGCCATCATGGAGCAGTTCGACAAGCCCTGCATCATTCATCGCTATCCAGCCGAAGTCAAAGCGTTCTACATGAAGCGAGATCCCAGCGATCCGCGGGTGGTCTTAGCAATGGATATGCTGGCGCCAGAAGGTGGTGGGGAAATCATCGGCGGTTCCCAGCGCGAGGACGATTACGACCGGCTACTCGAACGCATTCGCGCAGAGCATCTCCCGCTTGAAGCATTCCAATGGTATCTCGATCTGCGCAAGTACGGGAGCGTACCCCATAGCGGCTTTGGGCTGGGACTTGAACGCACCGTCAAATGGATCACTGGCGCTGAGCACATTCGCGAGGTGATCCCCTTCCCGCGGATGATTTACCGAATCGTACCATAAAAAACCGGGCGCTCTCGCCAGAGAGCGCCCGTGTTGTCCCGGAGTCCCCGGTGCCGCCTCGCAGGTTACGAGATCGGCACTTCGGTCAGCTTCGGTTGCGCTGGTTGTTGCTTCGGCAGCACAAGGTGAAGGACGCCGTTTTCGTACCGAGCGCTGATCCCATCGCGCTTGACGTTCTCCGGCAGCGTGAACGACCGCGTGAACATCCCATAGCGGCGTTCGATCCGGTAGAAGTTCTTGTCTTCGGTCTTTTCTTCATGCTTTTTCTCGCCGCTGATGGTCAGCACCCCGTCATCGCTGATGTTGACTTTGATTTGCTCTTTCGGGATGCCGGGAAGCTCCGCGGAGATGTAGAAGTTCTCCTTGTCTTCCGAAATGTCCACGCGCGGGACCAGCGTCACGCTGCTATCGCCATTGGACGCCAAGCTGCGATCGAGCTCGCTCATCCATTCGTTCATCCGGCGTACCAGGCTGTCGAAGCCTTCGAAGGGATTGAACTTGACCAGTGTCATTGCAACCTCCTGTGAATTGGTGAAACATACATCGAACGATTCGCTCTCTGAGCAAAGGAAAACTGTGCCAAGCCAGCATTGATGCGGCTTCCAGGACGAAGATGCAGATTGCTGTGCCATCGCCTGGCAGAGAAGATGCATACTGTGTCAGCCGAACATCTGCAGTACTTTTGCATCGCAGCACTTTTTTCCCATACGCCGCATGCGTCCAACCCGAATCGAGATCTCCCGACGCGCACTCGAGCAAAACATCGCCTACTTCCGCAGCATTGCACCAGGCAAGGAGATCATCGCGGTCGTCAAAGCCAATGCCTACGGGCATGGAATGGAGTTGGTAGCTACTGCGATCGAGCCATTGGTCGATGCCTTCGGTGTTGCATTTGCTGAAGAGGGCGCTGCACTCCGCAGTATCGGAATCACAAAGCCGATCATCGTCTTGATGACACCAACAATTGGCGACGCCGAGGAAATCGTCGAGCATGACCTGGACGCCGTGGCGTGCTCGCTCGACGTAGTACAACGGCTCAACACCGTCGCCCAGCGCTTTGGGCGTCGCGTGCGGTGCCACCTCTACGTGGACACCGGCATGCATCGCGATGGCATCGCTCCGGAGGAAGTCCCCGCGTTCGTCGAAGCCTGCGCGCGACTTGAGCAGATCGAGCTGGTTGGATTCTGCACGCACTTTGCCCGCAGCGACGAACTCGATTGCCAGATGACAACTCGCCAGAACCAACGTTTTGCCGTGGTACTCGATCAACTCTTGCAGAACGGTTACCGCTTCCGCTGGATCCACGCAGCCAACACTGGCGCAGCGCTCCAGCATCCGGGAACGCATTACTCTGCGCTGCGAATCGGCATTGGGCTCTACGGCATCGCACCAGGCCAGACGAGTGCTCCGCAGCTGCACCCTGCACTTCGACTCGTTACAAACGTGACCGCTCTCCGTTCGGTCCGCGCTGGTGAAACCGTTAGCTACGGCACTCACTACGTTGCTCAGCGAGATACAACGGTCGCTACAATCCCTATCGGCTATGGCGATGGATTTGTGCGCATGCTCACCGGAATCGCAGAATGTCTCATCGGTGGAAAGCGCTACCCGATCGTCGGTGCAATCTGCATGGATGAGTGTATGGTGGACGTCGGCAGTGACCCGATTGCTCTTGGCGACGAAGTCGTCCTCATCGGTCGGCAGGGGAACCAGTGCATCACCGCACGCGAGATTGCTGATCGCTTAGGGACAATTCCGTACGAGGTCACCACGCTGCTTGGCAATCGCATCGAACGGATTCTCGTTCCCTGACCAGCTCCATCGCAAACCGAGCTACTGTGTCACTCGTATGTTTGCGTTGAACACTTTCCATGTTCCACATTTTCTCGGAGGAAGCAATGCGCCACCCAATGCTTGCAGCGCTGAGTCTCCTCGGCGCGCTGATGTTGAGCAGCTGCACGAGCAGCACCACTCCCTCGTCTGGGCCAACGGTGGAGGTCTATTCCGACATGAACGCTTCGATGCTCCGACAGACCACTGAAGCGAGGAAAGGTTCAGCAGAAGAAGGTATCACCGTCGTGGACTCGATCAAGATTGACCGGGTACGCATCCTTGTCCGCCGTCTTAAGCTCCACGGCACCGACGACGACACCGCCGGCAAGGACATCAAGACAGAGCCGTTCATCCTCACGTTCACTGCCCAGCAACAGTTGATGACAACGGCAACGATCCCCAACGGCACCTATCGTTGGATGAAGCTCGAATTCCACCGCCTTTCGAACGATGAAGCCGATCGCTACTACACGAACCCAGCGTTTGCCGACTTCATTCCACCGGAGCGCTATAGCGTCATCATCGAAGGCAAAGTCTGGACGCGCGGGAATGCAATGCCAGATACCTTCACCTATCGCAGCACCGTTACCGCCAATGTCGCCCTCAAGTTCGATCCTCCGGTCGAGGTAACATCAGCGAGCATTCTCCGGCTGGTAATGCGCTTTGACCCCGCAGCGGTGTTCGTAGCAAATGGTAACATCCTGTTGCACCCGCTTGACCCAGACAGCCGGAGCATTATCGAGGCGAACATCAAAGCAAGCCTCAAAGCGCTCAAGCGGTAACGCTCGCAACTCATCATCTAACGAACCAACACGGGCGTAGGCTGCAACACCTACGCCCGTTTTTGTGCTCCAACGTGCTCACCAACTACGTTTACCGCGGAAGGGCTGGCTCTTTTGCCTCCTTCCGTTTACGCCGTTGCTCGTTGTAGTCCACAGAGGGTCGGAAGCGGAACGTCGAATCAATGATGCCACGCGCAAGGAGTGTATCGCGTGCGACGATGTAGCGACGTTTGTTGGGCAGCCCGCGGCGCAGTTTTTCGGGAATCTGTGAAATCGGGATCCACGGTTCCTCGACCGCCAGTGGATCGAGCGGGAGATTGGTGATCACCGGACGGTTCGATGTCAAATCGAGCCACGGTCCGTAGCGCGGACGGCGGTAGTCGAACATGTCGAGAATGATCACCGGCGTTCCGAGCCGGTAGTACTGCCCGATCGAATCGCGCAAGTTCCCCGGTTTCACCCAGCGGTAGAGCCAGGCAGCGTCATCCTCGAACTGGCGCACGCAGGCATGGGATACCGGCCGCCCTGGCATTTCAAAGGCATGGAACGCACAGCCAGCGTATTGGTGGAAGTTGATCGTGTACGGTAGAATCCACTCGTCGTTGAGCGACGAGACACGCTTCCGCTGCTTCCAGTTGCAGTAGTACTTGCCAGGCAGCGTTGGCTTGCCTTTGCTGCCGGTATTGCACGCAGCAAACCGCACAAGCTCCCCATGTTCGTAGCATGCATACGCCTGGTATGCATTGCTCAGAACGATGAGCTTGGGAATATCCACCGCTTGTGGATAAAACTGTGGAAAAACTGAATACGCGCGAATATCGGGGACAATGCTATCGGGAACGATGACTGTATCACCAACGCTGATAAAGCGCAGTTCTTTGCGATTGAGGGTCGCGAGCACCTTGCTACTATCGGCCGAGCGGCCCACACCGAATACACGGAACAGTGAATCGCGCATACGCCGGCTATGGAGGACGATCCGCCGGTAGGAAATCAGAGGGAAGCGCCGCTGGAGTTCGAGCTGCCGTGCGAGAAGCTCGGCATTACGCTCGGCACGGCGCACCGCGGTACTATCGGCCAGCACTGGCTGCCTCGAGGTACCTTCGTTACAGGCAGCAAAAACAATGCTGAGCACTGCAGCGATGATCATCAATTGGCTTGTTTGAGACAGTAGTCAATCGTGCTCTGCGTTTTCCGGGATATGTGACGTTCCCAACAGCGCTGGCGTGTCGCGTAACCTATCCAAAAACCGAGAGCGACTCCGCCAAAAGCGGAGCCGCTCTCCTTGCTTGTGTCCGCGTGTGACGGGTTAGTCTACCTTCGTCACGCGCCCGATTGTGCGCATACCGTTCGGCAGAATCACCTCGACCAGGTACACGCCATTCGGCAGACTGGCCAGGTCAAGCGTCTTGGCTGTGCCAGCGCTGATCGCGCCGAGTTCGAGCGAGAGCATCTCGCGACCGACAAGGTTGCGCACAATGACGCGGGCACTTTCGACCCCGATTGCGTCACCGAACACAATCCGCAGCTCGCCACTGGTCGGGTTCGGCATGAACTGGATGCCAGTGTTATCGCCTGCAACTTCGACCGGTGTGATGTCAATGTAGATCGAGTCGGAGATGTTCTCGCAGCCGTTGTTATCGCGGATGCGGACTTGGTAGTAGCCTGAGCTATCGCGACCTCGGACGAGGGTGTACGAGCGATCTGTTGCGCCGCTGATCGGCTGGCCGTTGTAGTACCACTGGTACTGCGCTGCCGAGCTGGAGGTCAACGTGCCGCCCGTTTGCGTGATCGTCGGCTTGGCAGGTTTCGGATACACCGTCACCACAACTGGCTGCGATGTGCCGGAGCAGCTGTTCTGATCGGTCACGGTAACCGTGTAGCTACCCTGCTGGGTGACGGTGATCGTGCGCGTTGTTGCGCCGTTCGACCACTGGTAGCTGGCAAAGCCGGCTCCTGCGTCGAGTGTCACGCTGCCACCTTCGCAGAACTCGGTCGGACCGCTCGCTTGAATTTGCGGTGCCGGTTTCGGATAGACCGTTACCGTTACCGGCTGCGATGTCGCCGAGCACCCGATGTTGTTCGTGACCGTAACAGTGTACGAACCACTGTCGGTGACTGTCAGCGTGCGGTTCGTCCCAACCGTTTGCTGACCGTTCGACCACGCGTAGGTCGCAAAGCCAGCGCCTGCATCGAGTACAACCGAGCCACCTTCGCAGAAGGTCGTCGGACCGTTTGCTGTAATGCTCACCGCTGGTTTCGGCACGACGGTGACCTCGATGATATCCGTCCGAGCCTTGCACCCGTTGTTGTAGGTGACTTCGCACCAGTACGATCCGCTCGTCGTCACGGTGATCGAGCTTGTCGTGGCGCCGTTCGACCAGGCGTACCCTTGAATGTTCGTTCCCGTGATCGAGAGCGTCACGCTGCCGCCCTGGCAGAACGTCGTCGGACCACTTGCTTGAATTTGTGGTGCCGGGACATTCTGCACCGTCACCGTGATGCTATTCGAGTTGTTCGAGCAGCCATTCTGGTCAACGACCGTGACAACGTAGGTGCCCGACTGCGTGACGGTGATGTTCGGCGTGGTTTCGCCCGTATTCCACGAGTAGCTCACAAAGCCAGGCGTTGCCAGTAGTGTCAGGCTTTGTCCGTTGCAGATCGTCGTCGGACCACTTGGGGTGATCGTGACGCTCGGGAGTGCGTTGACTGGGATCGTGCGACTGACCGTCGTATCGCAACCGAGCGTGTTGGTTTCCTTGACACTGATCGTGCCATTGCCGACTGTTGTCCAGGTCACCGTCACGGTGTTATTGGTCGCTACGCCACCAATTGTTCCACCGGTCACCGTCCACAGGTACGTGTTGCCGGTATTCAGTGGAGTGCTATAGGTCTGCGTGCTGTTGACGCACACCGGTGGTGCTGGCGGGCCGCTGATGACCGGCGCAGGCTTCGGATTGATTGTGACGTTCAGCGATGCAGTGTTCGAGCACGAGCCTTGGGATGGTGGCGTTGTCTCCGTCACTGCGATCGTCCCGCTCGGAACGCCGTACCAGAGCACTGTCACGCTTGGATTCGTACTGGCACCAATGATCTGGCCGTTGGTGATCGTCCACTGGTACGTGTTGTTTACGTTCGGCGTTTGGACGGCGTAGCTCTGCTGCGTGTAGCGGCAGACCGTCGCCGGACCGGTGATTACCGGGTTCGGCAGCGGCCGTATCGTTACGTTCGCTGTGACTTGCGTCCAGCAACCACTGCCGAACATCGCGCCGACTTGCTCACGGACGCTGATCGAACCACTGCCAGCCGAACCCCAAACAACCGTGACTTGATTGTTCGTGCTGGCACCGCTGATCGTACCACCCGTCACCGTCCATAGGTAGCTGTTGCCTGCGTTGAACTGCGTCTGGTAGATGTGTGTCGAGCCAGCGCAGACACCGTTCGGGTTGAGTCCACCTGTGGTGCTGGTGATGACCGGCGTTGGGTTCGGGTTGAGCGTGATTGTGAGCGTATCGCGCTCTGAACAGCCCGTAACTGGGTTGGTTTCGAGCACAATCACCCGTGCCGTCAGTGGCGTCGAGGATGTTCCGCCCCACGTCACTTGGAAGTTCTCGTTCTGCGCACCAGACGTCGAGGTCGAGATGACTAGCGAGGCTGGCTCAGCAGTCCACTGGTACGTGTTGCCAGCGACGACAGTCTGGACCGTGTAGTTGCCGACGTTCGTTCCGTTGGTCGTTTGCTGGCAAAGCACCGTCGGACCAGTGACCTTCGGACTCGGCTTGACCTGGATCGTCAGGTTTTGCTGGACGTAGGTCGAGCACATCGTCGCCGGTGTCAGGAACGTTTGGGTCACGCCAACGTAGCCTGGGGTCGGGGATGTGACGTTGTTCCACTGGACGTTGATGACGTTGCTCGTACTGCTACCGACGATCGTACCACCGCTGACGACCCATTGATAGCTGCTATTGGCATCGGCAGCAACTTGGTACGTGTACGTATCGCGACCGCATGGACCTTGCCCGTTCGGCCCAGTGATGCCGTTGTCTGGCGAGGTAATCACTGGCTTCGGAATCGGGTTGATGACCACGTTGAACGTGTCGGTGATACCGCAGAACTTATTCGTCGGCGTTGCGCTCGCGTTGAGGTAGTTGATCGTTTCCGTCACGCTCAGGACTGCGTTGACAGGCGTATTGGCAAGATTACTTGTCCACGAGACCTGAACCGATGACGTACCCTGACCGCTGACGATCGTTCCAGCGCTGGCTGGGGTGATCGTCCAGTTGTAGCTGCGGGATGAACCGCTCGGCAACACTGGTGTCACCGGAACTTGGACGCTGTAGGTTGCCAGCCCAGACTGCGATGCGCTGGTGCTGTTGGCAGTGTACACCGAATTGTCGCACCACGCACGCGGACCGCTGATCGAGGGCTTCGGATTCCAGTTGACCTGCACGTTGCTCGTTGCTTGGCCAGAGCAGTTCGTCGGTGCTCCGAGCGTTACCTGGACGGCAATCTGACGGCCAACTGTCGCTGCAGCCGTTGGTTCATCCCACTGCACCGTAACGGTGGTTACACCCGTCCCGCTCGATGCACCGGTAAAGGTACCGCCACCGGCAGGCAGTGTCCACACAATGTTCGCGGTCGAGTAGTTGATGCCGTTGGCATCGCTAACGACGTAGGTTTCCGTGTTGTTGATCACCATACCATCGTACTGCGCCAGGTAGCCGCAGACGTTCGTGTTGCCCGTGATGACCGGTTGCGGTGCCGGCTGGACGGTTACCGTTTGCGTAGCGGTTCCTTGGCAACCGTACGGCGAGGTTTCCGTCACCTGGAGCGTCGCTGTTGCAGACGATGCACCCGGACTGTTGAAGCGAAGCGTGATCGTGTTGCTGGTCGTGCTTCCGCCAGTGACGATGTAGCCTGGCGTGTAGCTGACCGTCCAACTGTAGCTATTGCCAGCGGTGTATGGTGTCGTGAATGTTCGATCAACACCCGGGCAGGTCTGCGATACACCCGAGATCGCCGGCGTCGGCTTCGGCTGGACGTTGATCGTGACCGACTGCTGGCCGGTGCAGCCACTATTGTTGACTTGCACCGTCAGTGTGGCAGTCACCTGCGTATTGCTCCATTGGACGCTCACGCTGCTTGTACCTTGACCACTAAGGATTGTCCCTGCACTTGCTGGTGTGATGCTCCAGCTATAGCTCGTCATACCAGTTTGCGTGCTATAGGTCTCGGTCGAACCAGCACATGGATTGACGTTGCCACTGATTGTCGGCGTCGGGTTTGGATTGACCGTTACCGAAATCGGGCTATTGGTTGCATTCGCTGTGCATCCGGTGCTGTTGTTCGTGACCGTTAGTGCGACCGTTCCGTTCGTGTTGCCCCAGGTGACGGTAATCGCACCAGTCCCTTGACCGCTCCAGCTCTGTGCGTTGGTAACGGTCCAGGCGAAGCTGTGGCCAGTCAGGGCTGGCGAATGCGAGTACGTCACCGTTTGATTTTCGCAGACACTCGTCGGACCAGTGATGGCGGTACTCGGGAGCGGGTTGACCGTCACATTGTACGTCGCCGTGCCCGTGCACACGCCGCCTGCCGATTCGACGACTTGCACCGTCGCGACAAACGGACTCGAGCTTGTATTGACCCAGTTGATCGTGACCGAATTGAGGTTCACACCCGATTGGCTGAACGGCGTCATCCCTGGTGGCGTTGCCGTTGTGCTCCAGCTGTAGGTCCGGCCGGTCGTCAGTGGCGTGCTATAGGTACCGCTTTGACCAGAGCAGATACTTGCTGGGCCACTGATGTTCGGTGTGGCTTGCGGGTTGACGTTCACCGTGTAGCTTGCGCTTCCGGTGCAACCGCCGACACTCACAACCACTGATACCGATGAACTGTAGCTCGACGGCGTATTCGCCCAGGTCACCGTTATAGACTGCGTGCCTTGGCCTGATTGGAGTGTCCCGTTGGAACCAACAGTCCACGTGTAGGACGACGCCCCCGCAGGTGTTGCCGTAAAGGTCACCGTTTGACCGCCGCAGATCGGGTTGGATTGCGAGGCCGTGATCGTCGGTGTCGGCGCTGCTTGGACGTTTACGTTCAGCGAGTTCGTTTGGCCGCAGCCCGAACTATTGGTTTCGGTTACCGTTACCGTTGCACTGCCGGTTGACGTCCAGGTTCCGTTGAGTTGGTAGGTATTCGTTGGGCCAGAAGGCGTAAAGCTTGCGCCGCTCGTCGTCCAGCTATAGGTGCTTCCGGTGTTGTTCTGCGTGACGTAGGTCACCGAGGCGCCTTGACATGGTGAGGTCGGCCCTGTGATCGCCGGCGTTGGCAGCGGGTTGACCGTCAGCGTTGCCGTCTGCGTCATCACCGTTGTGCAGGCCGGCGTCGTCGAGCTGATCGCACGCACGCTGTACACGTACGTACCCGCACTCAGGCTCCCAACCGTGAACGTGATCGTATTCGGCGGCGTTGCTCCTGTCGTCTGCGTCGCTACCACTGTCGCGCCTTGCAACAACTCGTACGTCGTGTTAGCTTCAACCGGTTGCGTATTCGAACCAACCGTAATCGTTGCGCTCGTCACGTTCGTGCCAATGCCACCCGTTGCGCAAATCGAACTCGGCGAAATTGCAACTGGACGATCCAGCGGCAAGGCATTCACCGTGACGGTCTGATTCGCTGTCCCTTGACAGCCGTTTGCATCGGTCACCACGACCGTCACCGTCGCGGTGCCGCTTGCCATGCCGAAGAGAATCGTCGCTTGGTTGGCTGTCGTGCTCTGCACGCTATTGCCACTGCCGCTGACGCTCCAGGCATACGTTACCCCACTGGCCGGCGTCGCTGCGAACGTCGCGCTCGAGCCGCTGCACACGCTCGTCGGACCGCTCACTGTCGCAGTCGGCGGATCGGAGACAACCACCGTCGCCGTGCCGTTCATTGTGCTTGTGCAGCCGGCACCGTTGGTCGCGGTGATGGTGTAGCCATACGTTCCTGCAGTCGAGACAGTCTGCGTAAAGCTCAACGGACTGCCTGTGCCACTGAGCGTTCCTTGCACACCGCCCGGCGAACGGTTGATCGTGTACGTCACGCCTGACTCCGAACCTGAGAGCGTGATTGTCACGTTGTTCGAGACGTTCGAGCAAGCATTCGGTGTTGTCGTCCCGACGTTATACACCGTCGGCGCTGCTTGGACATTGACCGCGAGCGTGCCCTGGCCGGTGCATGCGCCGTTCGCAACAGTCACCGTGACCGTAGCGCTGACTGCACTGTTACCCCATTGAATCGTGGCGCTATTGGTCGTCCCACCGCTTTGGATTGTTCCAGCCGATGCCGGGCTGATGCTCCACGAGTAGCTCGTAAAGCCAGCGGCAGTCGTGTACGTCTGCGTCGAGCCGGCGCATGGCGTGGTCGAACCACTGATCGTCGGCGATGGGGTTGTCGTCACCGTAACTGCCAGCGGAGGACTTGTCGCCGAGCAGCCAGTCGAGCTGACCGTCTCGGTCACCGTGATATTGCCGCTTGCAGTACCGGAGGTCACCGTGATTTGGGCAGTACCCTGACCAGCAGTGATCGTCCATCCTGTCGGGACACTCCAGTTGTACGTGCTACCACTGTTGTTGGTGGTTTGGTACGTGTAGCTTTGGCCAGAGCAGACCGTCGTCGGCCCATTGACCGTCGGCGATGGTGTCGGGTTGACCGTCAGGGTCACCGAACCGCTCATCATCGTCGGCACGCCGCTACATGCACCGGTTTGAGCCGTGGCTTGGACTGTCAACGTATAAGTTCCCGTCGCTGTGATATTACCTCCTGTTCCAATTGTAATCGGTAGAATGATCGCGCTACCCGTTCCTGCTACCGCAGTACCGATCGGCGTAGAACCAAGCATGACTTGGTAGTTGACGTTTCCTTGCGATCCCGAGAGCTGGACATTGAATGTCGTCGTGCCCGTGTTCGGACGGCAGACACTCGCCGTCGAGGGTGAAACGTTGTACACCGTCGGTGGAGCGGTCACACTCACCGATACGCTGCTCGTTGCTGAGCACCCTGTGCTGGTGTTCGTCTCCAGGACGCTAACGCTTCCACCGCTCGTTCCTGCGATCACTGTGATCTGCGGTGTACCCTGCCCGTTGGTAATACTCCAGCCTGTAGGAACGGTCCACGTCCACGAACGTGGTGATGCGTTCGGTGTCGAGTATTGGTAGGATTGGCCAGAACAGACACTTGTCGGACCAGAGACACTTGGCGTCGGCAGTGGATTGACAACCACCGTCGCTGTGCCGTTCATCGTCCCAGTACATGTGCCGAGCGTTGCGACAACATCATAGTTGTACGTTGCTGCTGACGAGAATGGACCGTTATCGGTGAATTGGAGCGGTGACCCCGTCCCACTCACCGCTGCACCAATGTTCGTCCCATTCCGACGGAGTTGATAACTCGCACCCGTTTGCGAACCGCTCAGATTGATCGTCACCGGACCGCCACCGACACAGATTGATGGGGTGCTCGTCGTGACGTTGTATGCCGTCGGCGCTGGATTCACAACGACATTGAACGTCGCAGTCTTTGAGCAGTTCGCACTATTGGTGTTGTTCGTCGCAACGAGCGTCACCGTCTGCGAACCAGCCGACGTCCAGAGTACCGTCACGCTCGAGCCAGTTGCCGCACCAGTGATTGTTCCGCCAGTGACTGACCAGTTGTAGGTCGTCGCTAGTGGCTGGCTTGCCGCATTGGCATCGCTGTAGGTTGCCGTTGCGTTCTGGCAGACTGGCGTTGTGCCAGTAATGCTCGGCTGTGGCGTCGAAGTGACCGATACGTTGTACGTGCTCGACGTTACCGAACATCCTGCGCTATTGGTCTCCGTCACTTGGAGCGTGCGGTTGACAGAGTTGAGCGTGCTGTTCGAGAACGTTACAACCACAGATGCATTAGTTGTTGCTCCCACAGCGCTCACCCCTGTCCCGAGTGTCCAGCTATAGGTCGAACCGGTGTTATTTGCTGTCGAGTAGGTGTAGCTAAAGTCGCTCCCGCTGCACGCAACCGCTGGACCGCTCACCACAGGCGTGGGCTGCGGAACAACGTTCACCTGCTGCGTGACCGTCGTCGAGCAGCTCCCTTGCGTTTCGACGAGCGTGATCGTTTGCGTGCCCGAAGCACTCCACTGAATTTGCACGCTGTTATTGGTCGAAGCGCCCACGATCGAACCGCCACCGGTTACGCTCCATTGGTACGTATGCCCAGCTACGTTAGGTGTTTGGTACGTGATCGTCTGCCCAACGCAGGCTTGCCCGAGCGGACCAGCCGGCGAGACCCGAGAGATAGATGGCGTCGGCGAGGAAATCACGTTGACCGGCCCATACGTTGCCGAATCAGTGCAGCTTGTCGCAACGACGGTCTCGACGACTCGCAGCGTAAACTGACCCGGATTTGCTGTCGTCACCGTCGCAGAAGCAGTGTTCTGACCGCTGACGAACGTGGCGCCAGCGCTATTGGTCCCCGTGAACGACCACGCGTACGAGTTATTCGGTGAATTATCCTGCGTCGTGTAGACATAGTTCTGCCCTGCGCAGATCGTCGTCGGCCCGCTGATCGAGGGCGTCGGGTTCGGGTTGACCGTGACATCATGGATGACGCGCGTGGTACATCCAAGCGGGGAAACCTCGGTTAGCCGGATTGTGTACGTCGTATTCGGCGAGCCACTCCAGGTGATGTTGATCACGCTCTGGTTGGTCGTCGGTGTAATCGTCCCGCCCGACGAGGGGATGATTTCCCAGATGTAGGTATCGTTCGAAACGTACGGGGTCGCAGTGTACGTGTGCGTCGAGCCTTGGCAGACCGACGTCGGACCCGAAATCACTGGGCTGGGCGGCGGATAAACCATAAAGTCCAGCGATGCCGTATTCGAACAGCCATCTGTTGTTGTGACAGTTACATCCAGGTGCTCCCAACCAGCTCCTTGGAACTGCACGCGGACCGTATCATTGGCACCAGGTTGCGCATCTGGCATTGGTGACGTGCCGTACGAATAGATCGTCGTCAAGCCATTCGTGAATGACCAGCTCACACTGGCAATGGTGTAGCTTGTGCTCTTCGGCACCGTAAAGGCAGCGATGTGCGAATTTTCCCCGTTGAACACGCAGGCACTATCCGGCCATGGGGTGCTCGGGTTCTGCACGAGTTCGATGGGTCCTGCCTGTGGAACAGGTAGGATGTACACCGTCACGGTGTCGCCTTCAACGCAGGTGTTGGAGTTCTCCACCCATACTTCGATACGCGGCCAGCGCAGTGGTTGGTCGCTGAATGCAGGCCAATCAATAGTAACGGTATTTCCCACTTGTGCAACAATTGTCGGTGATGGGTTTCCACCCGATGCCCACGTCGGAGAAGTATTGCTAGCACCATTTTCGTCAATTGCCCAGGTATAGGTCGTCATACCCGATACCGCAGCATAGGTCGCCTGCTGACCAGAGCACATGCCTGGCAGCGAGAGCGACGCAATAGCATTCGGATCATCATTGGCGATGGTCTCACTTATAACGTCCGGATAGGTCTCCGCATCCACAGTCAGGTTCGTCATCGCCGGCGTAAAGGGCAGCGTACACCCACCGCTGGAGGCGGGGAAGGTCACCGACACCTCCCAGGTGAGGTCACTGACTGCATCAAGATGCTTGCCAAAACGGACCGTTGCTACATTGTTGGTGTACCCACCACTGCTACTAAGCGTGATGTCGTAATCTGTCCCAGGGGTAAGGACATTGCTGGCGTTATCAAGCAATCGCCACTGGAATGTTGTGTTCGGTGGATAGTCGAACAAATTTGTGACGTTATAGGTGTACGCTCCAGGGATCGGGATCCCTGCTGCATTGATAAGCGCATTCGGATGGCTCGTTTTGTTCGGACAGACCGGGTCAGGACCGGAAACGACTGGGTTGACCGGCGTATCCCAGACGCGCGTTGTAAGTGAACGCATTAGTTGCCCAACACCGCTTGGTCCAACTCGCCCACAACCATTTTGATCCACAACGACGAGTGCTACGCTGATGTCAACATACGTGGGGGCTATACCTCCCGTCAGCGTACCGGAATTGAAGCTAAGCGTTCCTGAATTACCCGATGCATTGAGTGTTGTGAAAATCGGCAAGCCCGTACCCAATGTATAGGTTGGACCCTCCACAGATGAAGAATTTACATTCAATCCATACACCTCGACCTGTGCGTTCGCCGGTCCACCTGTAATGGTAAACGATATTGTCGAATTTTCGCACCAGTTGGACTGCGTCCAGTTTACCGTTCCACCACTACTGGGCAGCGAGTTCACATTAACGGTAAAGTTGGTTGCAGTCTGGCATGTACCAGGCGCTTGATTATTGACCTGTGTTACGGTAAAGGTTTTCGAACCTGTTGTCGTGTATCGGACTGTCACCGTCGGTGGTGCAGAACCCGACTGCGTACCACCACCGCTAACAACCGTAGCACCGGTTGGAATGCTCCAGGTATAGTTATCATTTGCGTTAGCTCCAGCCGAAGGAGTCGGCGTCACAATCGTGTACGTGTACTCCTGTCCATAACCATTGGTAGCATCGTAGAGGCAGGCAGTAAAACTCGTACCTGTTGCGGAGGTTGTTGGAGGCTGGACCGTACCATACTGGGGTCCATGCGACGAGACGAATGTTCCACTTCCTGGCGGTGTGTTTGCAGTATTCGCGCGAGCTTGCTGGAAGCTGGTAATTGGGTCCGGATTCTGCGTAATCGTCACCGCTGCACTGGTCACCGCCGAGTCCAACGGGCACGACACCGGCGATGCCCCATTGGTCAAGCTGTTCAGGGTAAGTGAAACTGATCCAAGGGCATCATATGCAGCAGTAACTGTGCCGGGATTGACCGTGAGCGTGAAGGTACTGCTCGAGAAGGTGCCCGAGTACGTCGTACCACCGAAGGTACCACCAGAAACATTCGTACCGCTCACAATTTGCGCACCTGTTTGGGAGGCAGCATTGAGTGTAACGCTGAACGAACCACTCGTCACCGAGCTCGGGGTAACCTGGATTGTAAACGTGATATTCCCCGAACCTTCGCAGATTGGTCCAGCCGGAGAGGGTGTCACCGTCGCTGTCGGCTGCGGATAGAAGTTCACCGTGTAGTTCGGCGTCGTGCGAGCGCACCCGGCAATCCCACCACCTCCTGTGTCTGTGTAGAATTCGGTCAGCGTGAAATTGACCTGCTGCGGATTTGCCATCGAGCTGAAGGTTCCAATTCCCGCGCTGACCGTACCACCGTTTGCAGCGGCCGGGGATGTAAACGTTACGCTCGTGATTTGTCCTTGCGGCGCATTGGTTGTCCATGCATAGTTCTGCGTAACAGAGGTTACCACATCTGCACCAGTTGCACCATTGCCGGGGTTGGTCGCATTGCCATAGGTATTTACCAGGGTATGAGGTCCGGAGTCCTGGTAGGAGTATGTCGCCGGCGCAGTTACGGTCCCGCTGCTATTGACGCAGAGGTTTTGTGGGTTCGCATTGGCATTGGGTGCCCCGTTTGCGGTGCCGCTGGTAATGCTCACCACGGGCAGGACGTAGAGCGCTGCTTGATACTCGATCGCGCAGCCACTGGCGTTGGTAAGCCGCACCCGCAGGTAGAGCGTATCGCGCTGGGATGCAGCGGTACCTGGGGTGATGGAAACTGTTTGCGAGGTGGGATTTAAAACTGTCGGTGTATTCGTAACCGCCCCATTCTGCAGCACACACCAGTTGTACGTCAATCCACCCGTTGCTACAGTAAACAGGTTCACAGTGCCACCGCAGACGTAGAAATTGAACGTTGAACCGGGAGCAGCAGCACCGTTGTTATCCGTGCCAGGCGCGCTCTGCGAGATTGCATCGTTTGCCGGAAGCGCATTCACGGTGAGCGCACCGCTTTGGGTGATGCCATTTTCTTGGCAGCTTGAGCCAACGGTTTGCGTATAGGCAACCCAACGGAGATCGTACGTCCCTGGCGTTGGCAATGCCGATGCTGCGATCGAGACGTACACTGTCCCATCTTGGGTTGCGACCACTGTATTGGCAGTGACCGCGCTCGTTCCTGTGCCTGGGGTCAGGTTGAGGAAATTCGAGCTGGTGGTGTTCTCCAGGCGGTACTGCACACCTTGGACGGCGTTGGTCAGCCGAACGGTGAGCGTCTGCACCGCACTCGGTGGGCACGAGCCAGACGTTGTACCCGCTGCGACGTTGGGATAAGCGCCTGGGCTGGTGACGAAACCGGTTGCCGTTTGGTTGAGCGTTTGGCAAACAGAAACGGTATTGTTAAACGTGCCGCCTTCACCGGTTGTGGAGAACTGCGGCGCGTTCGGCACGATGAGATTACACCATTTGATTTCGAACGCATCGCTTGCACCGCCACCGTAGGTGGTTTGCACTCCATCAGCGGCGAGATTCCCACCACCAGCAGTCGCCGTCCCAACTAGATGGACGTTTCGCTGGTTATCAACCGCGATGCCCGTTGCAATATCGTTCCCTGTTCCGCCGGTGATCACGCTATACTCGACTGTAGGGCTACCCCCCGGCGCGCGAAGGATACGGCTCCACGCTGCGTCATAGCCACCATTGTTCGAATTGAACGACCCATCGAAGTTGTACGTAGCAAAATTGCCCGAGGATCCGGCTGTGTATCCAGCGACGAAAATCTTTCCGCCGCGGCCAGCGGAAATAGTATTCGATCCAGCTTCGTTCACGTTATTATCATCCACTGCCACGCTGGTGAGGTAGTCATCGGCGGTCGAACCCCAGTAGCTCCCCCAGTCTCGGCCGAGCGTTGTTCCACTGACGGTAAGCCGCGTCACGAACCCGTCATCGAAGGCAGTCGAGTTCGTTCCGTTGTTGAGGACGGTATTGAAGCCGGTCGCACTGGCGATGAGATTGCCGGCATTGATCGAGTTTGTCCGTCCAACAGCAATGACGGCGGTTGCATCGAGTGGATCAGCTGCGACCCCGAGGACGCGGTCGTTCTGGACAGCGCCGTAGTACGTCGCTGCAGTCCGCCCGCCGCTGGAGGTCATCAGCGCAACGAAGCCATCGAAGTTCACTGCGCCGGTCGTCGTACCGCCACCGTTGTTATTGACGACGGTGTTGAACGAGCCGACCGTTGCGATTGCTTGCCCAGTATTGGGGCTATTGGTATAGCCGCCAACCCACACCTCACCGCCTGTGCCGCGCGGCGAGAGACTGGTCACGTAGGTTTCTTGTCCGTTGGGGGTACCGGTATTGTTGCCGTAGTACGTCAGCCAGGTAATCGCGTTGAGCGTCATCGCTGGCAAGCGGGCGATCATCCCGCAGTAGAGACCGTTGTACGTTGTCTGGAACACGCCGGCTGTAGCCAATCCTGGGCTGGCAGTGTAGCCACCGCACGTAAGATTGGTACCGTCATAGGCAACTGCGAGGAAGTAATCGTCGTTCGTTCCACCGACAAAGCGTGCCGCCTGCGGTGTGCCCCCAGCATCAAATCGAGCTACGAATGCATCCACATCCCCGGCATTGCCATTGGTAAAGAACCCACTACCCCAGGCTGCCGAGCGCGATTGCCCGACGACCCACACCTGACCGGAGCCATCGGCGGTAATTCCCCAGGCGCGGTCGTCGTTTGATCCGCCGAAGTACGTCGAGTATGCACGGGTGCCACCGTATTGGTATGCTGCGACGAATGCATCGTAGGCACCACCGCCGAAGGTCCCTTGGGAAGCTGAAACGATCGGGAATGTACCTCCTGCAGTGTAGCCGCAGATGTAGATGTAGGAGGTCGTAGATGCCGGGTTGAAGCTGCGCTGCACGGCAATCCCCGTGCCGACATCTTCGGCGTTCCCACCGTGGAAGGTGCTCCAATCGCGACCTGGGTCAATGACGAGCGTCTGGGAGTGGTCGTAAGACGGAACGTCGAACGCGATCACGTCGCCATCGAGCCGGAAGCGGACGGCGACTTCTTGCTCTCCGCTTGCAGTACGGAGGAACGAGTACGGTGCATCTTCGGTGATGACGCCGAGCGCGGTACGGATGCGGTAGCCGCCTTCGCTGGTTAGCTCAAGTCCATCGGCGTTCGAAACGCGGAGGCGAATTTGGCTCGGATCGCCACCGGGACGGACGATGAATTCGGCTTTCATTCCCTTGCCGCGCGCCTTCAGCACAAGGTCAATATTGGGATAGACATTTTCGTACACAATCGTCGAGAAGCTCCGCACACCGGTGATGCCGTCTGGTCCGGCAGCAGCGGTGAAGAAGTTCGTCACTCCAGGGAGCACGCCCTCGCCGCGGAGGTTGACGTTTCGATTGGCACCGACGAGCTCCATATCCACCCGCTGGTAGCGGATGCGGGTTTGGTCAAGCTCCTTGGAGCTGATCCCTTTGCCTGGCTCATGCTTGGCGCCAGGTCCGGAGGCTTCGATGAAGACGTGTGCAATCCGATCGGGCATGAAGAAGAGTTTCGCCCCATTGGAGTGCGCAGTGAAGCGGACGCTTTCGACTTTGCGCCCTTGGTCATCAACAACCTGCCCCTTGTTTTCGAGGAATTCCAGTCCGCTCGAGCCGAGCATTGCCTGCGCCGAAGCGGCAGTGCTGGCTGTGCGAGAATCGGACGATGCGGGGGCTGTTTGCCCGCGGAGCGCGGAGCTCCCAATGAGAAGTAGCGTGCACGCTGCTGCAATGATGCGTGCAGAGAAACGGAACAAGCCGTTCATACGACCTCCGGGAAAAGATGTGGGACAACGTTCTGATACGTTCACAAGTGTGAATTCAACGTCGAATGCGATAGAACGCTTCCGTTGCAAAGACTGTACCAATCGAGAAAGTGCTTGGGGAGAATTGTTTGCTGCGGTACGTTCTGCCATTCCATCGCTGAAGGAGTTCGACATCACCACCGAGCTACGTTCGGTGCTCGTGCGGCGCCCTGCGACTGCTGATGGGCACCGATTGTTCCCAGCCATGCGCACAGGAAGAATATCCTGCCGAGCAGGATTGCTCCATGGCGACCGAGTGCATCGGGAATCGAAGCGTCTCGGAGCGATCATGCCTCCACATGTGCTGCAGGAGGGAGCGTCTGCAGTCGGTCGGGCGACGACCAACCACCGCATTGCGCGCTGTCGTTTCATGCAGGGCTAAAGCCGTGGTTGAACAATGCGTGCAAGCTCTTCCCACCCGACTGCGCGGCAAAAATACAACGCAGAGTGCATTCACTGCAAGAGCGCTTTAGGAAAAATCTGCTCGCCGTGCGCCGGTGCACTCCAAGCGTGCACGCAGTCGCTGCGAAGATACTGCATGCCGACGCTTGCGAAAACCACTTCCACCACGTGCATGCACCTGGAGCGCGCTCGGCAACGCCAGCGGCAGAGAGTTTGGCAGCCTTAGAGCAGCTGCGTGTTCCACGCTATTTTTGCCCCTGTTTGTTCCAGCCACACCAACACGCATGGCATCTCCCCGCTTCGTCGTCACGTGTTACGTTTTCCTGACACTGTCAATGCTTTTTGACATGACAGTTCCCGCCGCTGCCCAGTGGTTTATCGAAAATCGCGGGCAGTGGGACTCCGTCGTTCGGTATGCCTCTACCAGTGGGAACGTAGTGATCACAGCGACGGAGCTACGCTGGCAGCACGCTGGAACGTGGGAGCGACTGTCGCTGGCCGATGTCACGATCGAGCCTGCCGAACAAGCAGCAGCGCACGTGAACGTGTATGGACCACAAGGCGCATTCGAAGGGCTGCGTCTGTGGCGGCAGATGCACTGGCGCGGTCGCGATGGGAGCACGCGCGCGATCGCTGCCTGGACACGCCGCGGTCTGGAGCTTACGCTTTCCGATGGCAGCTCCCCACGCCTGCTCGCCGAGCATGCGGCAGAGCCGCTGGACTCATGGGCGCGCGGTGGCCGATTCATCGGTGCAAGCGGCCGCGATTCTATCACCGCGATGCAAACGCTCGGCGGGGCGATCTACCTGGCAGGCTGGACGTCGAGCTCGACTCTGTTCGGCGCCAGTGGTGCTGGTGGCGGCGATGCATTTTGCATCAAGCTTTCGAGCACCGGCGAGGTCCAATGGGCAACGCTCATCGGCGCCACAGGCGAAGATGTCGCGCTTGCGCTTGCGGTAACATCGGAGCGCATCGCGCTTGTGGGACGGACACGCTCGACGGACTTCCCCACGACAGCAGGTACGATCCAGCCCAGCTACGGCGGAGGCGATGCCGATGGTTTCATCGTCACGCTCGATCCAACAAGTGGCTCGCGGAGCGCCGCAACGTACATTGGCGGCCAAGGGCGCGACGAGCTGAGCGCGGTTGCGATCAGCGCAGACGGCCGGATCGCAGCAGCGGGGACGACCGCATCTACGGGACTGGTGGCGACTGCCCACCAACAGCAACTCGCCGGATTGGAGGATGGCTACATCGTCGTCCTTGCGCCCACACTGACAAGCCGCATCTGGAGCACCTACTACGGTGGCCGTGGGTTCGATTCGATCGCTGGCGTAGGGTTTCTGCCCGATGGAAGCATTGTCATCGCCGGCACCACGACCAGCCCGAACACTGGCGAGGCGATCGCAGCCAACATCGGCGAAGGCTCGCTCCGCATGACACCGCCAGACGGCTTCCTTGCGCGGCTTGACGCGCAAGGGCAGCGCCTGTGGGGACGCTACTACGGCAGCGATGGACAGGATTCGATCACCAGCCTTGCCATCACGCAGTCCGGCATGATCCTCGTGACGGGCTTTACCAACGGCACCAACTCAGCGATGAGCTACCTTGCCGAGGCGCAAGCAGCACAGAACAACTTCGCCGGTGGCGCGTGGGACGGCTTCGTCGCGGTGATCCGTCCCGATGGGACGCGCCTGTGGGGATCGTACTACGGCGGAACTGGATCGGATCGCTGCACTGGAGCGATCATGGATGCCCAGGGCTACGTGTACGTGACAGGCTCGACGACATCGAGCGACCTGCCACGGGAAGCAAGCGAGAACACCACGATCGCCGGCGCGGAAGATGTGATGCTCGGCTTTTTCTCACCCGATGGAACGCGGCGCTATGCCTCGCTGCTCTACGGCGGCAGTGGGAGCGATCTGCCCTCGGGCATCGGCTGGCTCCCCGATAGCACGATCGCCATCGCTGGCTCGACGACGAGTGGAAGCATCCCACCACTCGACGGACAGAACAGCGGGGACTTCGACGGTTTCGTGCTTCGCGTCGGTGGGCTGGGCATCCTCTCGGCGGAGCAGCCTCCTACCCAGAGTGCTCCATTTCGCATCGCCGGCTCGAGGTTGCTCGTCTCCCTCCCGGAGGAATGCCGCTCTGCACAGCTTGTGATCTACACGCTCAGCGGGTTGCTCTCTTTCGCTGACCAGCAGATTTCCTCCACCGCAGACATCGAACTTCCTGCGGGAGTCTACGCGGTTCGCCTCCACTGCGTGCAAGGAGAGGAATATCGTGCCGTAGTCGTCGTGCTCTAAGACTTGCGGTACGATCGAACGCATGTCGTTCCGAGCGCGAACGCGTGGGGGGATGTGCGATGTTCCAGCCACAAACCCCTCACCGCAGGGTTACGAGCAGCAGCTCAGCAAAACGCTACGAGTTGAGCGTCGCCAGGAACTCTTTGTTCGACCGCGTCTTTGCGAGCCGTTCAAGGAGTGCTTCCATAGCTTCGGCGGGGTTGAGATCGCTCAAGAACTTGCGGAGCACCCAAATGCGGCTGAGGTCTTCTGGTGGCAAGAGCAGCTCTTCCTTCCGCGTGCCGGAGCGGTTGAGATCAATCGCTGGGAAGATGCGCTTTTCGGCAAGCTTGCGATCGAGCACAAGCTCCATGTTCCCCGTGCCTTTGAACTCTTCGAAGATGACTTCGTCCATTCGGCTGCCTGTCTCGATGAGTGCGGTGGCGATGATCGTCAGCGAGCCGCCTTCTTCGATGTTCCGCGCAGCACCGAAGAAGCGTTTGGGTTTGTGGAGCGCGTTTGCGTCCACGCCGCCGGAGAGAATCTTCCCCGAGTGTGGGATGACCGTGTTGTGCGCACGCGCCAGCCGTGTGATCGAGTCGAGCAGGATGACGACGTCCTGCCGCGCTTCGACGAGCCTTTTGGCTTTCTCGAGAACCATCTCGGCCACCTGCACGTGCCGATCGGGTGGCTCGTCGAACGTCGAGCTGATTACCTCAGCTTGGACGGAGCGTTGCATGTCGGTGACTTCCTCGGGGCGCTCATCAATGAGCAGGACGATGAGCCGCACTTCGGGATGATTGCGCGAGATGCTGTTGGCGATCTTCTGGAGCAGAATCGTCTTCCCACTCTTCGGCGGCGAGACGATCAGCCCGCGCTGCCCTTTACCGATCGGTGCGAACATGTCAATGATGCGCATCGAGTACTCGCTCGGGACAGTTTCGAGCTTGAGCTGCTTGGTCGGATACGTCGGCGTTAGGTTGTCGAAGAGCGTTCGATCCTTCATCAGCTCTGGCTCGACGTAGTTGACCGTCTCGACCTTGAGCAATGCAAAGAAGCGCTCGCCTTCCTTCGGTGGCCGCACGTGGCCGCGGATGGTATCGCCAGTGCGCAGCCCGAAGCGTTTGATCTGCGATGGCGAGACGTAGATGTCGTCCGGCGAGGGCAGGTAGTTGTAGTCTGCCGAGCGCAGGAAGCCATAGCCTTCCGGGAGTACCTCGAGCACGCCGGTGCTGATGGTGACGCCTTCGGAGTGGCGTTCGCGCATTTGGAGCGCCGACTGCGCTTCGAGAATGCGGAAGATCAAGTCCTGCTTGCGCAGGTCCGAATAGTCGGGAATGCCGAGCGCTTTGGCAATCTTGGTCAGCTCGGCAATTTTCTTCGACTTCAGCTCGCTAACGTCGAGCACTGCAGGCAACGGCGATGCCATCGGGGCATCGTTACCATTTTTCGCCATGGCGTGGATGGATTAGTGGAACACGTACTACGATGTGAGTCGGCGTCGGGATGATCGTTGGTCGAATGCTGCTCGTCCTACGCTGCGCGCGCAAGGGGACTGCGCGTACCCACAGACGTTTCTGATGATGCTGGCAGTAATTTCCGCCGCCAAACTACGACATCCGAACCCATTTTTCCAAATGCGATGGCAACACGCTTGGTGATTTTGTGCGCCGAACGTTCGCGGCGCGAGCCCATCAGTGCGCTCTGCCAGGACTACCTGGCCAGACTTACGCGCTACAACCTCCGTGCCACCATCGAGGAATGCTCGGCCCCGAATGCCAGCACACCAGAAGCAACCGTTAGTCTGCAGTTAGCGCGGTTACTTGGGCGGATCCAGGCCAGCGATACTGTCGTGCTGCTCGATGAACGCGGGCAGGCAATGCGTTCCGAAGAGTTCGCACGACTGCTCGATCGTTTGATGATGCAGTCGGCGCGGCGGCTGGTTTTCGTTCTCGGTGGCCCGTGGGGGGTTGCGCCCTCAGTGCGTGAGCGTGCCGATGCGACAGTCTCGCTGAGTGCAATGACGCTGGCGCATGAGATTGCGCTCGTTGTGCTCTGTGAGCAGCTCTACCGCGCACTGAGCATCCTCCGCGGTGAGCCGTACCATCACGGCGAGCGTTAGCGGCGGATGATGACAAACTCGGTGCGACGATTTTTGGCGCGATTTTCCTCGCTCGTGTTCGGCACAAGAGGATAGAGCATGCCCATCCCCCGCGGACGGAGACGCACCGAATCAATGCCACGCTCGATGAGGGCACGAACGACAGCTTTGGCGCGTTCTTCGGATAGTCGCTGGTTGAACTCGATCCCGCCAATGTCGTCGGTATGCCCGCGGACTTCGAGCCAGACGCGTTCATAGCGCTCGAGTTGATCGGCAATCTCCTCGATGATCGGGATTGCTTCCGGACGCAGCGTTGCTTTGTTGTAGTCGAACGTGATCATCTTGTTGAACGCGTCGTTGAGCTGTGCCCATGGGTTGATGTCGCTCTTGTCGTAGCTCCCGCGTGCGGTGAGCGTCGTATCGCCCGCGCGCGGCTGGAGAAATAGATCAACGACGTGCAACCCTGCGAACGTCGGCGGACGGTACCGCACCAGGTAGTAGTAGCGCAGCGAGCGATAAATCTCGGCGAAGACCTCGAGAAGCTCCTTGCGCGAGGTCACACGGTAGAAGCGGCCGCCGGTTTGCGCGGCGACGTATTCGAGCAGATCATCACGCACGTAGCCGAAGCCAATTGGGAAGATGCGGACACGGCGCTTGGTCGCTTCCTCGAAGAGCACGCGGGCATCTTCGCGCGAGGCGTTTTCGTCGCCGTCGGTAAAGCAAACCAGGACGCGGGGCTGCTCACCTGTTCCGACGGTATCGAAAAGCCTGGTCGCGCCAATCAAGCCATCGTACACGGAGGAATACCCTCCGAAGTTGCGGCGGCGCACCTGTTCGAACGTTGCAAGCAGGCGCTGGCGATCGCGCTCGAACGGTACCTTGACGTCGAGCGATGTAGTGAACGTTGCCACTGCCAGCTCGTCGGCGGGATATTTCATGCCGATGAACGTGCGCGCGCCGTCTTCCATCGCATCGAGCACACCACGCATCGAGCCGCTATAGTCGAGCGCGAGCACAATCTTGTAGCCGCGTGCTGAATCGCCCTCGCCGAACTCGCGGACGGTAAAGTCACCGATTGGGACAGTGCGCCGTCCGAGCGTTTCTTGCAGCCGCAGCCACCGCTCTTGCGTCGGTACAACGGGAGGCGCCAGATGTGTGATGAAGTTCCCGCTCGAATCGAACACGCGTGCCATCAGGCGAATCTCGCGGGGATAGTCTTCCGACTCGATCTTCCAGATGTCGAAGTGGAGCGCCCGAAGATCACGGACGGAATCAATCGGCAGCGTGCCACGGAACGACGTCAGCGGTTGCTCCACCTCGGTGGTATCGAAGCGTCCGATGGCAAGCTGCGCTTCAGGATCGCGCCAGGAACGGCAGCTGCTCTGCAGAAGCGCGAGCGCCGCTCCCACAAGCACTGCTGCAAGAGCAGCAGGCGCTCTGGTCATTGCCCATTGGGCTGGTCGGGCGTCCATTCGGAGGCAATCACCTTCGGCACTTTGAAAAAGCTCTCGTTATGGCGCGGCGCATTTGCTAGTGCCTCGGCCGTCGAGAGCGACTGGTGCGGTACATCGTCGGCAAAGGCGTTCGTATGGCTGACGACCGAATCGAGCGGCTCAAGCTCATCAAGCGCTCGAATGCGGTCGAGCGCGCTGACGTACTCGACGATTCGCTCGAACTCAGCGCGGAAACGCTCGATTTCTTCATCGCTGAAGGAGAGTTTCGCCAGCGCCGCGATACGACGAAGTTCTTCGACTGAAATCACGCCCTGTACTCTGTTCGTTGGAAACCAGCGGCGAGGGTGACGAACGCACCAATGCGGTAGTGTAGCGCACATGCTGCCTACCAAAGAGCATTTGCAACGGTTGGCGCGATCATCATCGGCGCGTTCTGGTATCGGAGAGCGCGGAGATTGTTCCGCTGGGAGTGTTGATCTCACTCGAAGTGCACCACCTGCGTGCACAGGTAAATTTGCCCACGATGAGCGAAATGCCAAGCACTGCACACGATCCGAACTATCCGCCGCTCCAGGAGCAGCGGATCGAGCTTGTTGTCCCGCCTGGCCAGAAGCCAATGCGGCTCGATGTGTACTTAGCCAACACGATCAGTCACGCAACACGGACACGGATTCAAGAAGCCATCGAAGCCGGAATGGTGACCATCGAGGGACGCCGCGCAAAAGCCAGTTCTAAGGTCCAGCCAGGCGATCGCATCACGTGCTGCATCCTTCGCCGTCCGCCGATCGAGCTTGTGCCAGAACCAATCCCGCTCGACATCCTCTACGAAGATGAAGATGTGCTCGTTGTCAACAAACCTGCTGGAATGGTGGTTCACCCAGCACACGGCAACCGGACTGGGACGCTCGTCAACGCAGTGCTCTACCACCTTGGCGTCCGCGAGCGCATCACCATCGCCGATGAAGACGATCTTGATGAGGAGACGGAAAGTCTGGTGCTTGCATCGGCTGCAGTTCGTCCGGGCATCGTCCATCGCCTCGATAAAGACACCTCGGGGGTGCTTGTAGTAGCCAAGCACGAACGTGCGAGTGAAGTACTCTCCCGACAATTTGCCGAACGCCGAGTCCATCGCATCTACCACGGCTTTGTTTGGGGCATTCTCCCCGACGATAGCGGTACGATTGACGCTCCAATCGGCCGCTCACCACGCGATCGCAAGCTCTTTAGTGTCCTTGAACGTGGCGGCAAGCACGCTGTGACAACATATCGTGTGCTGGAGCGCTACGCCATTGCAACACGGATAGAACTAAAGCTCCACACCGGCCGCACACACCAAATCCGCGTGCACATGGCATACATCCGCCACCCACTCATCGGAGATGCTGCCTACGGCGGGGCAGCAGTTCCTTCCATCGCGGGACTGACAAGTCCGCGCTTGCGCCCGCTTGTGAATGCATGTGCGCAGCTCATCAAGCGACAAGCCCTCCACGCATCCGTGCTCGGTTTTTTCCATCCTCGCAGCGGCATGTACATGGAGTTTTGCTCGCCACTGCCAGATGACCTCGAACGGCTACGCCTGTTCCTCGAACGCACCAAAGAGGCGGATGCTTCATAGCAAGCGGGGGCAAGCTTTTGCAGCTTGCCCCCGCAATCGTTGCTTTGTGCGCGGGC